>ERZ809706.1-NODE-1-length-268213-cov-40.9511_pt1 | contig 268213 bp, 223 predicted proteins | sample MGYA00520257_ERZ809706 | MGnify/ENA primary metagenome ERZ809706 (study PRJEB31588, sample SAMN03401203) | human gut metagenome | study: EMG produced TPA metagenomics assembly of the PRJNA231909 data set (A prospective, longitudinal analysis of the...
AAGCTTAGTAAACCTGACTTGTCAATTGCTTGACGGTTCGTTTCTTTTACCCAGTCAACTTTCTTATTTCTAAGAAGTTAACCGCTTCTTGTACTACTTGTCTGTTTATGTAAAATCTTTCAAAGAACTCTTTCTTTAATCGCTAAGAGAAAGTGTATTTCTCAAAAGCGAGTGCAAAAGTACTAACTATTTTTCATTCCACCAAATCTTTTCGCAAAAAAGTTGCTTTTTTTAGTCGATTTTTAACATCTATAAAGACTTTATGCAATAGATTTTAGCTGCTTACATTATTATACATATGCGCTTGCCTGTGCACGCACTTAGACGTATACGCAAGCGCACAATATAATTTAGGTTATAATGCTTTTTAGTTAATTTATATTTAAAAATTGACGCTTATCCGTAGCCATTAACTTTATTTCGCTGACAATATTTTAACGGCTTATACATCAAGGATACTGATTAGACAGGGATTCTCAGAAATTTCCATAGAAAGAAATCATAAAAAAGAGGACCCTCTAAAAAAGATACCCATTTCGGAATAGAAAACAAACACTTAAAATATGTAAAAACGGGTTGAATTCTTAAAATATGTTTCTAAAAAGCGAAAAACGCCCTTCACCACCCTTCACCCGTAACTATTTGACACATAAAACGTTAAATAAAAAGGTGAAGGGTGAAGGTTTGAAAACTCTTTTTTATATATACGCGCGGCAAGGGAAAAAATCCGTTTTTTCATTTTTCTGACTTTCTGGATTTTCCAAAAATCCTAAAAAAAGAATATAATATAAGATTTAAAATATACCCTTCACCCTTCACCTCGTCACCACAACCCAGTTTCCATATCTTCGTCATCGGATTACCTACATTTGTCTTCTGGGTTTATCCTTCGGAGATATTCAGCTATCTTTCGGAGATAATTTCTTATCCTTCGGAGATATTCTGCTATCTTTCGGAGATATTATCTTATCCTTCGGAGATATTTTTCTGAATGATTCCATGATATTTTTCGCACTTTATTTCCCGAATCCACGCAAATCGCACAAATCGCATAGGTAGAAAACGGAAAAGACGTATCTTTGCATTCGAAATAAAACGAATAGCGTATGAGACTGGTAGAAGAAAGAGAAGATAAGAGATTAAGATGGCAATGGCAGATCAGTTTCAACCGCAAGGAGGCTGACATGAAGTCAGACATCACCATCATTCCCAGCGGCAACTATCATATTCTGATAAAGGGTCTGAAACAGAACGACATCATCAGAATATACGGAGCCTCAGGTGTCCTGGCACTTCAGAAACAGGCAAAATCTGATACAGAACTGCTTCGCTCACCAGTAAATGGAACTGTAGCCGTAGAGGTAACACGAGGCAGAAAACAGATAGGCGTAAAGAAGACAGCCCTTAAATAAAGGAATGAATGACGTAAAATTACGGAATAAATGTTAATAAAGCGCAGAGATTATCGTTCGTTTCAATAATTGGCATTATCTTTGCGCTTATTATATTATTCAATAGACCATAAATAACAAAAGAAAATAGAATTATGACAGAAAAGGAAATGTACAATCTGATAAATAATCAGAACAACCAGCAGAGCAATGGCTTTGCTGTTAATGAGAAAGAGCGAGGTATAAGCGGTGTTTTCTCTGCTTTGATGCGCAAAGTGTATACATGGATGACCTTAGCTCTCCTGATTACGGGCGTTACTGCCTATGGTGTAGCTAGCAGTCCTACCCTGCTGATGACCTTGATGACAAGCCGCGGCTTGCTCTTTGGCTTGATTATCGCAGAGCTCGCTCTGGTATTTATCATTACCGGTGCCCTACAGAGACTTTCCCTGACTACGGCCACCCTACTCTTCATCGTCTACTCGGTTTTGAATGGTGCCATGCTTTCATCCGTATTCGTAGTATATACGATGACCAGTATTGCCAAGGTATTTTTTATTACAGCCGGCACATTTGGAGCAATGGCTTTCTATGGTTACACAACCAAGAAGGATTTGACCTCTTTAGGAAAAATACTCTTCATGGCGCTGATTGGTCTGATTATTGCTACCATAGTAAACATGTTCTTGAAGAGTTCGGGATTTGATTACATTTTGAGTTACGCCGGCGTAGCCATCTTCGTTGGCTTGACCGCTTGGGACAGTCAGAAAATCAAGCAGATGCTCCAGACACAATACGACATGAGCGAGGGCGCACAGAAACTGGCACTCATCGGAGCCTTGACCCTGTATCTCGATTTTATCAATCTCTTCCTCTACTTGCTCCGCATCTTCGGAAGCAGCAACAAGGAATAATGAAAACGAGAACCGGGAATAAAGTAAAAAAACAAAGAATAACATACATAACGAGAAAGGTTGGCTTGCCCTCAACGGGTTGGCCAACCTTTATTTTTTTAATTCCTAGAAAAGGTAAATGCTAAAGTTATATTCTCTTCAAAAAGTTCTATGGTGCAAAGATAGAAAAAAATCGAGAACCATGGTTTCAAAATAGTAAAAATAAGTTTCAAATAGACAAAAAGTGTCTTTTGACATTTTTCAGTGTGCCGCTGATTTTTATAAACTACCTATACACCAACAACTTATGCATTTACTCTATATTTATTAGGAGAGCAACCAAAAGAGGCAAAAAAAATACTCTTCTAAACGTAGAAATAGAATTGAATCCCGATTTGATGGCGATTTCCGGCAAAGGATAGTTCGTTGACTTCAACAATTTCTCTGCATATTATATACGATAAGTATTCACATAATCATAAAACGTCTACCCATTCTGCCGGTTAAAATAGCGACTCAGATAAGTACGGTTCGTACCAGCAGCCAGCGCCACATCAGACAATTTCAGTTTCGGATTGAGATAGATTTAATCTTCCTCGAACAACCGCTGCACCTCAGCAGCCATCCCCGAAACATCAACTTCGTTCTGCTCTAACGGTACAATTTCAATATCGCTCAACTCTTCTATCACTGACTCATGCCTATAAACAAAATAATCTATCAGCATCCAGAGTATCAGAGAGCTTACCATATAGATATTGTCGTAATCCACTTTAATAACGAAACAGCTCAGCATCCATAAATGGCTCCCCAGACAGAAAGCACATAAAACCAGATGATATTATGGGTAAAAATATAGAACACCGGCAACAAGAGGAAAGGCAATTCCAGCATTAAAGCTTTCAGCCATCTGAACCAGCCCGGCTTCACCAGGTCCATCAACACAAAGCTGTAGAACGGAATAATCATCGTATCCAACGAAGACGTAAGATACCACGCATGCTCGTTGTCAAAACCATAAATCAGAAAGAAAACCATGTCCTTTACCAACTGCAGGTCGACCACGATCATGAGCCACATAATCATCCGAAAGAGCATCTCCTTTCCTTTTCTCCAAAACAGGAAAGCCATCATGGAGAAGAACATCATGCTCATACCATAAATAAAACTCGTTACCGAATCCATGTCTACTTTCTATATAAATAAACAAAAAGGCACACCTATGGAAAGATATTCTAACATTCCAAAGGTGTGCCATGATATAAATTAATGCCTTATATAATAAGGTGTAGTATTAAATGAAATAACCTAATTAGTCGATTTCCTCATCGGCCTCGTAACCACCCATCTCACGGATAGCATTCTTCAGCATCGTGTACTGCTGGTAGAGATGGTTCACAGGCTCTTCACCCTTAGTATAATCGTGCATAGGTGCCTTGAGGAAGAAACTCAAGAAACGCTGGGTTCCGAAACGGCCTGCACGAGCAGCAAGATCGCTCAACAATGTAAGGTCGAGCAGCAATGGAGCAGCAAGGATAGAGTCGCGGCAGAGGAAGTTAATCTTAATCTGCATTGGGTAACCCATCCAGCCGAAGATATCGATATTATCCCAACCCTCCTTGTTATCGTTACGAGGTGGATAATAGTTGATACGTACCTTGTGATAGTACTGAGTATCTTCATCGTTACCATGACCATAGAGATCTGGCTGAGCTTCCGGTTTCAGGATTGTCTCAAGAGTAGAGAGTTTACTAACCTCCTTGGTATGGAAATTAGCTGGTTCATCGAGAACGAGACCATCACGATTGCCGAGAATATTGGTAGAGAACCAGCCATTCAAGCCGAGACAACGGGTACCGATTATAGGAGCGAAGCCACTCTTGACAAGAGTCTGGCCTGTCTTGAAGTCCTTACCGGCGATAGGCATTTTGGTCTTCTCTGCGAGTTCCCACATAGCAGGAATATCAACAGTTGTATTAGGAGCACCCATGATGAAAGGAGCACCCTCTGTCAAAGCAGCATAAGCGTAGCACATGGATGGAGCTACATGCTGGCGGTCGTCAGCCTTCATTGCAGCCTCAAGTGCTGCCAATGTACCATGAATCTCCATATCTACAGGAACGTAGATTTCGGTAGATGCTGCCCAGATAACAACGATACGGGCACAACCGTTCTTCTCCTTGAAGTCGCGGATATCCTGACGAAGAGCCTCTACCATCTCCCAGCGGGTCTTGCAATCCTTCACATTATCGCCATCAAGACGCTTTGCATAGTTCTTGTCGAAAGCAGCCTTCATTGGTACTACCTTCTCCAACTCCTCGCGTACAGGATTGATATCTTTCTCCTTCAATACCTCAGCATACATAGCTGCCTGATAAGCATTCTGCGGATAAACATCCCAAGTACCGAATACGATATCATTAAGGTCTGCAAGAGGAACGATGTCCTTGTAGTGCAAATATTTCTTGTCTGCACCCTTGCCAACACGAATCTTGTCGTACTGAGTCATTGAACCTACTGGCTTAGCAAGTCCCTTACGAGTCATGAAAACACCGGTCATGAAGGTAGTAGCTACTGCGCCACAACCAACAACCAAGATTCCCAGCTTACCTTCTGCTGGTTTAACATTCATTTTTTCCATCTTCTAGAGGTTTATTTTATATTAAGTTGATTATAATCTAAGAATTGTGTCTGCAAAGATAACAAAAACTAATTGAACCGATGTGGTTTTCGTAGACTTTTTTTCAATAATTTACAATAATTAGCTTAAAATGGATAAAAAGGCTATTCTGCATCAAAAGCCAAGTGTAAAATATTTGTATGAAAGAAGGTAATACATGCATATTTATTCCATATTTATCCATAACAAAAGACAAAATAATGTTATTTTATGCATTTTTCTTTCATTTTATTTGGTTATTTACAAAATATATTGTAATTTTGCAGCCGTTAAACGAATAAAAATACAGCATATGAAGGCAAAGAATAGCAGATTGGAAACTTTGAAGATGCTTATATCAAGTCAGGAGTTGAGTTCGCAAGACCAACTTTTGGAGGCTCTTCACAAAGAAGGCTTTAAGATTACGCAAGCTACATTGAGCCGTGACTTAAAACTGCTCAAAGTAGCAAAGGCAGCATCTTCGAGTGGAAAATATGCGTATGTCCTGCCCAACGATACATTATATAAGAGAGTATCAAACCATATTCCAGTGAGCAAGATGATGGTGAATACCGGATTCCAATCAATCAACTTCTCCGGGAACATGGTCGTGATCAAAACACGTCCGGGATATGCAAGCAGCATTGCCTATAACATAGACAATAGTGATATTTCTCAAATTCTTGGAACCATCGCCGGTGACGACACGATCTTCCTGGTTAAAAAGAAAGGTACCACAGAAGAGGAAATCATCAATGCACTAGCAGAGGTAATTCCAGACGTTCACCATAAATATGTATAAGGTGGTTGAATTTTTATGCAAAACATACACCTTATTATATATAAAGAAAGAATATTAAAACAAAAACATTTTAAGATAGAAGAGAAAAAATGGAAGAAGCAGAAGTTAAAGTAATGGTGGCTGACGAAAGTCACATCAAGTACATCGACACCATTCTGACTACAATTGCAGAAGCTGCAAAGAAGCGTGGTTCTGGTATCGCCAAGCGGTCACCAGAGTATGTTGCCACCAAGATGCGCGAAGCCAAGGCGGTCATCGCACTCCAGGGCGAAAAGTTCGCAGGTTTCAGCTACATCGAAACATGGGGCAACAAGCACTATGTTACCACATCAGGTTTGATCGTTCACCCAGACTTCCGTGGTTTGGGATTGGCTAAGCGTATCAAGAACCTTACCTTTACGCTTGCCCGACAGCGATGGCCTCATGCCAAGATTTTCTCTTTGACATCCGGTTCGGCTGTCATGAAGATGAACACCCAGCTGGGTTATCTTCCTGTTACTTTCGCCGACCTGACCGATGATGAGTCATTCTGGCGTGGTTGCGAGGGTTGCATCAACGTGGATGTCCTCCATCGTACCAACCGCAAATACTGCATCTGCACCGCCATGCTCTTCGACCCAGAGGAGCATCTGCCTATCAAGCTTCCTCAGGAAGTGATTGAGAGAATCCGCAAGATTGACGGTCCTTCTGCAGAAATCTAAATCCTTATATATAATAAGGTGTTGGCAAGAATGCCATCTAAATATTATTCATCCATATTAAACATAAAATAAAATGGCAAATAAAAAAGTTGTAGTCGCTTTTAGCGGCGGTCTCGATACATCATACACAGTAATGAAGTTGACCCAGGATGGCTGGGATGTTTATGCAGCATGCGCTAACACAGGTGGTTTCTCTGCCGAGCAGTTGAAGAACAACGAGGAGAACGCATATAAGTTGGGCGCCAAGGCATACGTCACTCTCGACGTTACCCACGAATATTATGAGAAATCATTGAAATACATGATTTTCGGTAATGTGCTCCGCAACAACTGCTACCCTATCTCTGTATCTTCAGAGCGTATCTTCCAGGCTATCGCCATCGCTCGTTACGCCAAGGAGATTGGTGCAGATGCTATCGCTCACGGAAGTACAGGTGCCGGCAACGACCAGATTCGTTTCGACATGACCTTCCTGGTAATGGCTCCTGGTGTAGAGATCATCACATTGACTCGTGACAAGGCGCTTTCTCGTAAGGAGGAGGTTGATTATTTGAACGAGCACGGCTTCTTTGCAGACTTCACCAAGTTGAAGTATTCTTATAACGTAGGTATCTGGGGAACCAGTATCTGCGGCGGTGAGATTCTCGACCCAACCCAGGGTCTTCCTGAGGAGGCTTACCTGAAGCACGTTACTGCCAAGGAAGAAGAGGCTGAACTGAAGATTACCTTCGAGAAGGGTGAGATTGTGGCTGTCAACGGCGAGAAGTTTGATGATAAGATTGCTGCCATCCAGAAGATTGAGGAGATTGGTGCTTCTTACGCCATCGGTCGCGACTGCAACGTGGGTGACACCATCATCGGTATCAAGGGTCGTGTAGCTTTCGAGGCTGCGGCTCCTAAGCTCATCATCGAGGCTCACCGCCTGTTGGAGAAGAGCACATTGAGCAAGTGGCAGCAGTATTGGAAGGATCAGGTAGGCAACTGGTACGGAATGTTCCTCCACGAGAGTCAGTACCTGGAGCCAGTAATGCCGGATATCGAAGCGATGCTGACTTCTTCTCAGCGCAACGTAAACGGTACAGCTATCCTGAAACTCCGTCCATACAGTTTCCAGACTGTTGGTGTCGATTCACCAGACGATTTGACCAAGTCTAAGCTCGGTGAGTATGGTGAGATGCAGCACGGTTGGACAGCCGAGGATGCAAAGGGCTTCATCAAGGTAAGCTCTACCCCACTCCGTGTTTATTATGGTATGCACCCTAATGAGGAAAGATAATATGGTAAAAGTAGGTATTTTAGGAGCAGCTGGTTATACAGGAGGTGAGTTGATTCGCCTCCTTATCAACCATCCAGAGGCAGAGATTGTATTCGCCAACAGCGAGAGTAACGCCGGCAACCTGGTGGCTGAGGTTCACGAGGGATTGTATGGCGAGACCGACTTGAAGTTTACCGCCGAGATGCCTTTCGACCAGGTAGATGTTATCTTCTTCTGCTTCGGTCATGGCAAGAGCGAGGCGTTCCTGAAGGAGCACAATGTTCCGGAGAACGTGAAGATTATCGACTTGGCACAGGACTTCCGTCTGGCCCCAGAGACTGTGGTTGCTACCCAGCAGCCAACCCCAGCCGCTCACGATTTTGTATATGGTCTTCCAGAAATAAATGAATCAAAAATAGCCGTAGCTCAGCACGTGGCAAACCCAGGTTGTTTTGCAACCTGCATTCAACTTGGTTTGTTGCCTGCTGCTAAGATGGGCCTCATCAACAGCGATGTATCTGTCAACGCCATTACAGGCAGCACCGGCGCAGGTCAGAAGCCAGGCGCCACTACCCATTTCTCATGGCGCAACAACAATATGAGCATCTACAAGGCATTCAACCATCAGCACGTACCAGAGATTCGTGAGAGTCTGAAGCAGACACAGGGTTATCTCGATGCAGCCATCGACTTCATCCCTTACCGTGGCGACTTCGCCCGTGGCATCTTCGCTACAGAAGTGGTGAAGACCGACAAGCCAATCGAGGAAATCGTAGCAGGTTACAAGGAGTTCTACAAGGATGCCAAGTTCACCCACTATGTGGATAAGGCAATCGACCTGAAGCAGGTGGTGAATACCAACAAGTGCCTGGTTCATGTGGATAAGTATGGCGATAAGCTCCTGATTACTTCCTGCATCGACAATCTTCTGAAGGGTGCCGTAGGTCAGGCTGTCCAGAACATGAACATCATGTTTGGTCTCGACCAGACAGCAGGTTTGAAACTCAAGCCATCAGCATTTTAGATAAAAGAATTCGGAAGAACGGATGAAAAATCATTCGTTCTTCTATCATAAAAAATAGTTTGTAATAAGATAACTCTATGAGTTGTCTTTCTTAAAACATAGATTTAACATGAAACTTTACGACGTATATCCTCTTTTCGATATTAATATAGTAAAAGGTAAGGGCTGCAAGGTATGGGACGACAAGGGTCAGGAATATCTCGACCTCTATGGCGGTCATGCCGTTATCAGCATCGGTCATTGCCATCCTCACTATGTGGAGATGCTCACCAACCAGTTGAACAACCTGGGTTTCTATTCCAACTCTGTCATCAACAAGTTGCAGGTGAAACTCGCTGAGCGTCTGGGCAAGCTAAGCGGTTATGAAGATTATCAGTTCTTCCTCATCAACTCTGGTGCCGAGGCAAACGAGAATGCCTTGAAACTGGCTTCATTCACCAACGGAAGAACCCGCGTGCTTTCTATAGAGAAGGCTTTCCACGGCAGAACATCCCTTGCCGTAGAGGTAACAAATAATCCAAAGATCATCGCTCCTATCAATGATAATGGTCACGTAACCTATCTTCCTATCAACGATTTGGAGGCTTGGGAGAAGGAACTTGCCAAGGGCGATGTATGTGCTTGTATCATCGAAGCTATTCAGGGCGTAGGTGGTTGCAACATGGTAACTCCTGAGTTTGCTCAGGGATTACAGGCAGCCTGCAAGAAATACGGCACCTTCCTGATTTGCGATGAAATCCAGTGTGGTTATGGCAGAAGCGGTAAGTTCTTTGCACACCAGTGGTTGGGCATCAAGCCAGATCTCATCACCGTAGCCAAGGGTATCGGTAATGGTTTCCCTATGGGTGGCGTATTGATTTCTCCAGAGTTTACTCCTGTATATGGTCAGTTGGGTACAACCTTTGGTGGCAACCACCTGGCATGTACTGCCGCTCTCGCCGTTCTCGATGTATTTGAGAAGGAGAACCTGGTACAGAATGCGCATGAAGTTGGTGAATATCTCATCGCCCAGCTGAAGGAGTTGCAGAAGCGCAACAGCCACATCACAGAGGTTCGTGGCCGTGGTTTAATGGTAGGCGCCGTACTCGACATTCCTCACAAGGAAGTTCGCAGCAAGCTCATCCACGAGCAGCACTGCTTCACCGGTTGCGCCGGCACCAACATCCTTCGTATCCTCCCTCCATTGGTATTGACCAAGGAAAATGTAGATGACTTCATCGGAAGATTGGAAACCGTATTGAAGGAAGTATAAACCCATTGAGATAAGGATATAAAGAAAACTCAACCCATAAAAGAAATAGGAATCACTCCTATCGTGAGCAGCAAGCCCTTTGCGGTTTGCTGCTTTTTTGTTCCCCTTATAGGAAATCACCTTAAATGTCTCTACTTTCGAATAAAAGTAATAAAAGATATTTATAGTCGATTCAGCTCTGCATTACCGACACCAGTTCCTTTGTACTTGCTACGTGTGGTATTGAACTTATAGCGAAGGGTGAGTTGCAGGTCTCTCGTACCTCGCTTAGATACTTGCAAAAGTTCCATCTTTTGGTTATAGAGCAAGTCGGCATCCCAACATTTATAAAGCAGGTCGTTGCCTTTAATTTCCAAGGTAAGGGCATCCTTTAGGAATGACTTACTGATGCTGACATCCAGTACATGCTGCTCTTTAGCAAGATATACGTTCATCGTGTTACCCTTGCTCTGATAGCGATAATCCACGTTAAGGGTGATGCCGCATGGCAAGGAGAAGGCATTGTTGAAGTTGCCCATGAAGATAGGACGGTTCAAGCGATAAGATGCCACATCAGTATGGAGGGTGAACCAGGGCTTCTGCATGCCCAAGTTGATTTGTGGCGCCCAAATGCCTATCTTTGGAGCGGCACTGATGTAGGCAGTCATGCTCTTGAGACTCTTCACGTTCTTACGACTTATCATGGTAATAGCTTCGTCCTCAGGAATTTGCTCTGCCCAATAGATGATGGCATTGCGAGAGTCCTTGTAGTTGACCATAAACTGGATGAACTTCCATACACCCGATAATTCCACTCTGTGATTGGTTTCGTTGTCGAGATAAGGATTACCAGTCTGGCGAGTAAATCGATTCATATAAGATACATTGTTGCTCAGTTGACTATATGAAGGACGAGAGGTCTTTACCGAATAGCTCAACTGTGCCATTACCTTGCCTATCTTCGCACCATAGCTGATGGTAGGAAAGAGGTTGCGGAAGGAGCGACTCTGCTCGGGCTGATAGATGCCTGCATCATAATACTTGAATCTTACATACTCGTATCGCAATCCTGCCGTGATGTTTCCTATCGGGGTGAGGTGCGCATATTGGATGAATGGACTTGCCGTCTGCTCCTCCAACTTGCTATAAGAGTTGGCGAGGAGGTCGGTGCGATTCACTTCGTAGTCATCGTTGCGACGGGTATGGATATACTCAGCTCCATAGGAGAGATTACCTCCTAAGAGAGGAGAGGTAATTACGAGTTTGGTGGCTACCATCTTATTGCTCACACGATTCTTGGAGTTGATGTTACGAGAATCGTGCTCCTGGCTCTGTTCATCGCTATAGGCATAAGCCCTGTTTGTACTGAAATAGAGGTCGGTATTCAGGTCAATAGTGGTCTTGCCCCAAATGCCGTTGTAGTAGGCATTCAATTGATGGCTAGGGTTGTTCTTGTCGACCGTCAGACCATCGGTTTTGATATAGTCGTAAAACTTACCGTCGGCAGTTACCTGACTATCGAAAAAATCTTTTGAGCGAGAATAGCCTGGCGAGGTCAAGGTGTATCTCGCACCAATGGAATGATTGGCATTGAAATCATAGCTAAAACCACTGATAAGACGATGCGATTCTATACGACCTGTTACTTCGTTGTTGTTATGCTGTTGCCAAAGCGTATCTACATGTACAGTCTGTTCGTAGGAGGCCTTTTGCATCCATGTTGCATCAGAGAACTTATAAGTGGCAAAGAGATTCAGTCCATTATGACGATAGTTCATGTTAACCTGTTGGATGGTATTGTCATGCTTATTGTACCAATACACAGAGCGAGTATCAAAGCCGAAGCCTTCGCCTTTCTTCTTGATGGTTTTGATTTTGATTACCGCATTTACCGAAGCATCGTAGGTGGCTCCAGGATTCTGGATGACTTCCACACTCTTGATGTCGGAAGATTTGATGTTATCCAACTCACTGATGTCTTGCATCTTCCTGCCGTTGATATATATAATAGGTGTACCCTTGCCGACCACCTCATATCCATCTTTCTTCTTCACGATACTCGGAACATGCTTCAATACATCTTCTGCCGTACCCATCTTGCCAAGCACAGTTCCTGCCACATTGGTCAGCAGTCCTTCGTGGGTCTTCTTATATTGAGGAAGATGAGCTTTCACCACCACTTCGCCAAGTTCTTTGGAGAACTTATCAAATAGGGTCGTGTCGGAAATCTGTTCACCATTGATGTTCTGTGCCATCATCTGTGTTATGGCAATGCCACAGAAGGATGCTACTAACGCAAGTCTTTTCATTTTCTTACTATTCTTTATGTTGTTACTATTCTTATTTGTTGCTAAATAGCAAGGCAACGACTATGCCAAAAACATAAACAATTGATTATCAGAATATATAGAAACAAAGTCCATAAAACGACCTGTCTAAATACTTGACACGGCTGTCTAGTTATTAGACAGAAAACCCATCAAAAAGGTTACGATGCTACACCATCTCCTTAATATATTCATGGTATTATTATTGTATTCTAGCAGCAAAAGACAGAAAAACAATGAGATTGCAAAATATATCACATTTTTATGAGGGACTTTTCGAGCTATCCATACACTTTTATGAGGGACTTCCTACTTTTTCGTCTTTTGCTGTATCTTTTTGTATTTCAATTGGCTCTATTTCCAACTGATCAAAAATTATTTTATCTGAATTGCAAATTTCATTTTTAAATTTAGAGATATTTTTATTAGAAGCATTATTCAAATATACGACAATTCTATTTTGAATAGGTCTGATACTAACAGCAACCCACCCAATTTCGTCTCGCAATGCGGCTTTCTTGGCAAAAGATACTTGCAATTTAGCGTTTAATTCTTTTAATTCTTGAAGAGAATAAGTACAAGATACAAATGTCACATTTAAATCTGTGCCTAGTCTTTTCTTTATATCTTCTATTCCTTTTGGACTTCCATTTTTGACCATGACAATAAGTTTATTTGCCTTGACATATGAGCCTCCAAAATATTCTGGTGTTATTATGTCATCAGATGTTGTGTTGTTTTCCCTTACTGCAACATTTGCATAAGAATCATATAACTTTTCATTAAGTTGTTCTATGTTGCTTGCATAAGAAGGACTACACTTATTACTATTCTCTGCACAAGAAGAGATAAATCCTAAAAGGATTAAAGAGAAGATTGTAAAGTATAAATTCTTACTATTCATAGTTGATAAAATTTAATAATACTACAGCATGGGTTAGTTCCACCCATCGAGTCGGACTCATCGTAAAAGCATTCGAGCCCGCTTCTTTCAGGGGGGGGCGAATTCGACCCCTTTAAAATTAGGGTTGTTCAACTGCTCTCAAAGTCCTAAGTACTCCAAGGTGTTTTTGGAACGCAACCAATTCTTTACCACATCTTTGGGCTCAACGGGATTCTTCTGCCTTGCTATATCGGTAATGCAGATGTAATCAACACCATCATTGGTTAGCGTCTTTATCGTTTGGTTTCTTACTATAATCTTTGCCATAAGATATTTGTTTTTGCATTCATTTTTAGATTTTTGCGTTGTCGGTTTCCCGATTGCGAATGCGAATATACGAAAAATATCGCTAAAATGAGAACAAAAGAATAAAAAACGGATGAAATTTCGAAATAAGACTTGGTTTTTAACGGTTGTTATAGCATTGGCGCACGTTTATTGTAGTATTAAGATTACAAAGACTATAAATATCCCCTTCAAGGGAGACAAGTAGCGTATCATGACAAGACCTCACAGAAAACCCCAGGATTGACTCACAACTATCGCTTGGGACTGAGTTATGCATTTGCTGATAACCACCAGCTATCCCTGGCATATACAGGAAAATGGGACAGCAGCCATCCTCATCATGAAACGATGGGAACAGGCACATCCCAGCAACAGGGCAAGGAGCATACCTACCTGCACAATGTAGATGCCAGCTACAACCTACCCTTTAGACTACAAATAGGCATATCCTATCTCAACTACCAAAACCCCAGCCAGCAATATCTAGCAGGAACGATGCTTGACGAAGAGCGTATTCTATACACAAACAGCAAGCAGGTAATAGACAAATGGCTTTTCACAGCAGACCAATCCCACTCATTGAAGAAGGGTTGGGAACTGTCGTATGGTATGAAATTCCAAAACAGCAACAACAGAAGCTACCAAACCACGACCAACAAAGATGGAGCAGACATTCCAGATGCAACCAGCCAGGTGAATATCGAAGAAAGAATCTTGAGTTTCTATGGCGGCATAAGCAAACAGATAAACGAGCGAATCAGCTTGGAAGCCTCTGTAGAAGCAGAGCAGTACCATTCTCCACAATGGAACAAATGGCATATTTATCCCACACTTAATGCATCGTGGAAAGCCAGTCCTGGCAACATACTCAACTTATCCTTCAGTTCCAGCTCACAGTTTCCTAGCTATTGGTCAACTATGAGCAGCATTTACTATGCCTCTACCTATATGGAGATATGGGGAAATCCTCATCTCAAGCCTTACTCTACATACGAGACCAACCTGATGTGGACAATCAAAAGTCGCCATACATTGATGGCATTTGCAGAGTTCCAACCCAACTATTCTGTGCAGTTGCCTTATCAGGCTACCGACCACCTGGCAGTCATTATGAAGGAGACCAATTTCGACTATAATCATACTATAGGCATTAGAGCATCGACGACTTTCGGTATAGGCAATTGGATGAACGGAAGTGTTTCGGCAACAGGAATCTACAGACATGACAAGAGTAACGATTTCTTTGACTTGCCCTTCAATCGCAAACATATCTCTGCCATTCTTGCCGGAAATCTATCCGCCCAGCTTAGCCGAAACCATCACATCCATTTCATACTTAACCCATTCTATCAGTCGAAAGCCATTCAAGGACTCTATGACATCAAATCAGTCTTTCTCCTGAATGCTATGTTGAGATGGGCTTCCGATAATGATAAATGGAGCATTGTGGTTAAAGGCAGCAACATCTTCAACGAGGGATTCTCTACAAAATCAGTACAAGGCAATCAAGACTACCACATGAACATCAAGCAAGATTGGGCATCAGCCTCCATCTCCATCATCTATAAGATAGGCAAGTACAAGGAGAAGAGGACCAAGGACGTAGATACTTCCAGAATGGGAGTAAACTAGCGAATTTCTTAAAAAATCGTCAGTAAACAAGCGCACTTTCTTAAAAAATCGTCTACAAACTGCTCTTTTTTCTGATAAAAGTAGTATCTTTGCACCGTAATTGCATTTTAACTATAAGACGACAATGAAAATAACAATTATCGGAGCAGGTGCTATGGGCGGTGCCATGGCTGAAGGACTCTTGCAGAGCGAGAAGTTCACTCCATCAGATATTACGGTATCTGACCATAACCAACCAGTATTGGATCACTTCGCAAGCGAAGGAGCCAGCGTAACTCTCGACAACCAGTTGGCTTGCCATGGCGCAGACATCATTTGCGTGGTAGTAAAACCTTGGTGCGTAGAGAAGACATTAAAGGGAATCAAGGATGCACTCAACTACAAGAATCAGAAACTCGTAGTGGTAGCAGCCGGTGTGCCATCAGCCAACATCAAGGAGTGGCTGGACAAGGATGGCATCACCCCAACCTTCTTCCTCGTGATGCCAAACATCGCCATCGCCTACAAACAGTCGATGACCTTCATCACTCCTGTAGATGCATCTGCTACAGAAATCCAGCAGATTACAGAAATCTTCGATGAATTGGGCGAAAGCCTCATCATGGAAGAACGTCTCTTCCCAGCAGCTACCGCTATGTCGTGTGCCATCGCTTACGCCATGCGCTATGTAAGAGCCAATGTAGAAGGCGGCGTAGAGATGGGCTTCAAGGCAAAGGATGCCCAGAAGATTGTCTTGCAGACCATCAAGGGTGCCGTAGAACTGCTTCAGGAAACAGGCGAACACCCAGAGGCTGCCATTGATAAAGTAACAACTCCTGGCGGCTGCACCATCAAGGGCTTGAATACCATGGAACAAGGCGGCTTTACCAGCGCAGTGATCAATGGTTTATTGGCAGGAAAAAAATAAGAAAATGATACAATGAATGCTGCACAGATTACTTTATTTTGTGCAGCATTTTCGTTTTTATAAGCACAAAGAGTTATAAAAACGAAAGTTTTTTGAGCCGTTTTAAATATTTTTCGTATCTTTGCGCTTACATTTCGAAATTGCCCATCAGCAACTGTTCGATGTATTATCAAGCAAACAATAAAAAGAATATTTTATGGACGAAGCAATCAAACAAATCGGTGAAAGGCTGAAAGGTCTCCGCGAGGTTCTCAATATTCCTGCCGAGGAAATTGCAGAACTGTGCGAAATCAGTCTTGATCATTACCTCAAGATAGAATCCGGTGAGGCGGATCCTTCTGTTTATCGCCTGTCAAAAATCTCTAAGCGATATGGCATCGACCTTGACGTATTGCTCTTCGGAGAGGAACCTCGCATGAAGGGATACTACGTTACCCGCAAGGGACAGGGACCGGAGATAGACCGCAACAACCAGTATAAATACCAGAGCCTTGCCGTAGGATTCAAGGATAGAAAGGTGAATCCGTTTATGGTGCAGGTGGATCCGTTACCAGGCGACAAGAAGCCGAACAAGAACGGACACGACGGACAGGAATATGATTATGTGATTGAGGGACAGCTCGAAGTAACCATCGAAGAAAAGGTGATGGTGCTGAATCCAGGCGACAGCATCTACTTCGACAGTAGAAAGTCGCATTGCTTCCGCTCACTCAACAATGAGCCAGCCAAGTTCCTTTGTATAATTATCTAGAAGAGTAACTATGATCGAGAGATTTCTAAAACAGACAAAATTCACTTCAGAGCAAGACTTCAAGGAGCATCTGGAGTTTATCATACCAGAAGATTTCAACTTTGCCTACGACGTGATGGACGAATGGGCAAAGATCAAACCAGACCACGTGGCGCTGCTTTGGGCAAGCGAACGAGGTGAGGAAATCCGTTTCACATACAAAGACCTGAAGGAGCAAAGCGACAAGGCTGCTGCTTACTTCCAGAGTCTCGGCATCGGTCACGATGATAAGGTGATGCTCATTCTGAAGCGTCACTATCAGTGGTGGCTTGCCATGCTCGGTCTCCACAAGTTGGGTGCCGTAGCCATCCCTGCTACCCACATGCTTACCAAGCACGACATCATTTACCGCAACAATGCAGCAAGCGTGAAGGCTATCATCTGCTGCGGCGATGATTACGTGGTAGAGCAGGTTAATCAGGCAATGCCAGAGAGTCCGACTGTCAAGACATTGATCAGTATCGGTCCGGATATCCCAGAAGGTTTCCACGACTGGATGAAGGAATGGAACGAATGCGCTCCTTTTGTTCGCCCTGAACATGTAAACTCTAATGAGGATACCCTGCTGATGTACTTCACTTCAGGAACCACAGGTGAGCCAAAGATGGTGGCACATGATCACCTCTATGCCCTCGGTCATCTGACCACGGGTGTATATTGGCACAATCTCCACGAGAACTCCATCCACCTTACCGTAGCCGATACCGGTTGGGGTAAGGCTGTATGGGGCAAGCTCTACGGACAATGGTTTGCCGGAGCCACCGTCTTCGTCTTCGATCACGAGAAGTTTACGGCTGATAAGATCATGCGCCAGATTGAGAAGTACCACATCACCTCTTTCTGTGCCCCTCCTACCATCTATCGCTTCATGATTCAGGAGGATTTCTCTAAGTATGACCTCAGCAGTCTTGAATACTGCACCACAGCGGGCGAGGCTATGAACCCATCCGTGGCAGAGACCTTCCAGAAGCTGACAGGTGTTCAGATTTACGAGGGCTTCGGACAGACTGAGACCACCATGACATTGGGAACCTTCCCTTGGATCAAGCCAAAGCCAGGAAGCATGGGCAAGCCTAACCCACAATATGATGTTCACATCCTTCGCCCAGACATGACGGAATGCGAGGATGGTGAAAAGGGTGAGATTTGCATCCGCATCGGCGATGACAAGCCTATCGGCCTCTTCAAATATTACTATCGTGATGAAAAGCAAACCAAATCGGTTTGGCATGATGGTTTCTATCACACGGGCGATATGGCCTGGCGTGATGAGGAAGGCTACTTCTGGTTTGAGGGCAGAATCGACGACGTGATCAAGAGTTCGGGTTACCGCATCGGTCCTTTCGAGGTAGAGAATGCCCTGATGACTCACCCAGCCGTAGTAGAGTGCGCCATCACCGGTGTGCCAGACCCAATCCGTGGTATGGTTGTCAAGGCAACCGTCGTACTGAAGGATGAATACAAGAGTATGGCAGGTCCAGACCTCATCAAGAAGCTGCAGGATCATGTGAAGCATGAGACTGCCCCTTATAAATACCCTCGCATCATCGAATTCGTAGATGAATTGCCAAAGACCATCTCCGGCAAGATTCGAAGAGTAGAGATTCGAGAAAAAGACAATAAAAAATAAAAAAGAATGCGCTGGGAGGGCAGGTTTTGTTTCCTGCCCTCACCCAGTATGTCAACATAAAAGAATTTATGAGACGAATAGTAGTAAAGGTGGGCAGCAACGTACTGACCCGAGAGGATAGACATTTGAACGTAACAAGAATGTCGGCTTTGGTAGACCAACTGGCTTGGTTGAGAAGGCACGACTACGAGGTGATCCTCGTATCTTCTGGTGCCGTAATGGCAGGAAGAGGCGAGCTTCAGGTAGACCACCAGCTGGACAGTGTAGAACAGCGACAGTTGTTCTCTTCGGTAGGTCAAGGCAAGCTGATTAGATTGTATTACGACTTGTTCAGAGAATACAACATCAAGGTGGGACAAGTATTGACCATGAAGGAAAATTTCCTCGCCAAGGAACAATACCAGAACCAAAAGGCTTGTATGGAACTGATGTTGGAGAACGGCGTTCTCCCTATCGTCAACGAGAACGATACCGTATGCCTCACCGAGTTGATGTTCACCGATAATGACGAGTTGTCAGGCTTGATAGCCAGGATGCTGAATGCCGATGCCCTCGTCTTGCTCTCCAATGTAGATGGCATCTACAATGGCGACCCTTCCCTACCAACCTCTCGCATCATCCCTTCGGTACATTACGACAGAGACGTGAGCGAGTATGTGAGTGACGAGAAAAGCAGCCATGGCAGAGGTGGTATGATCTCCAAGTTGAAGACCGCACAGGATGTAGCCAATGCGGGCATCAAGGTCATCATCGCCAACGGTAACACGCCCAACATCCTCATCGACTTGAAGGAGCATCCCATGGAAACCTTACATACAGAATTTGCACCAAGGCCTCAAATATAAATCTATATTTGGGGCCTTGCCCTTTTATCTGACATAGAGGCTTGTCACGAGTAATCGGATGGTGCCATCCCTTTCATCTTCTTAAACACCTTTGAGAAATAATTAGGGTCAGAGAAGCCACAAGCGTATGCTGTCTCCGACACATTATAACCCTCGGAAAGCATGTGGCAAGCACGTTCTATACGCTTATGACGGATATAGTCACCCATAGAGATATTCATGAGGCTCTTCATCTTGGTATATAAGAGACTCCTGGAAATGCCCATACTAGAAGTGATGTCGTCTATGGAGAAATTAGCATTTTCCAAGTTTACTTCCACCATATCGCTAATGCTCGTGACAAAGTCCTTGTCCAGTTGTGTCAATGTATTGTTGGCTTCAATGGCCTCCTTGCCTCCCTCAACGATCTTCTCTTGGCGATTACGCACCAATCGAAGGATATTATCAATCTGATAACATAGGGCAACAGGGTCAAATGGCTTGGAGATATACACATCCGCACCATCCTTGTAACCGCTCTTGATGTCATCAGGGTCGCTCTTGGCAGTCAACAGAATGACAGGAATATGCGATGTAGCCATATTACCTTTCAGCATGTTGCAAAGTTCATTACCTGTCATCCTAGGCATCATCACGTCTGATACCACCATTTCAATGTCCTGTCGAGAGATGGCAATATTCCAAGCCTCCTGTCCGTCTTTCGCCGTAACGACATGATATTCCTTGCCCAACAAATCAGCCAAGAACTTCAACATGTCCGCATTATCCTCCACAACCAATAAGGTATGCATGCCTTCGCCAACTTCTTTTTCTTTTGAAAGCTGTGTCACAACACCATCTTGGGAATCTACACTCAAAGGCTCTGCCTTGCTGACATAATCCTTCACGGTAACCAATTCTTTGTCAGATGAGATCTTGTCTTTTTCAGTAAATGCGTCTTCTGCCACATCAATCCATACCGTGAAAGTACTACCCTTTCCCAATTCACTATCTACAGCAACACTACCCTTATGAATCTCTGCCAAGCGACGAACCAAAGACAAGCCGATACCCCAGCCTTTACTATTGGCATTAAAGCCACGCTTGGTTTGATAATATCGCTCAAAGATATTAGCGATTTCTTCTTTCATGATGCCAATGCCCGTGTCGGCAACTTCCATCTTCAGGAACAAGTCGGGAGACTCTAGCTTCCGCACCATCTCCGCCCCAATGGTTATGACACCACCAGTGGAAGTAAACTTCATCGCATTCGACATCAAATTGTTGAGGATATGCTCTATATAAGAAGGTGAGAACCATCCATCCTCACCATTATCAATGGTATGAATCTCCAGTTTGAGCTGTTTTGCGGAAACCACCTCCTTGAAATTGGCAGCCACCATGGCTACAAATTCCACAGGATTGCCTTGTTGTACATAAAATGGGAAGTTGTCGGACTCTATCTTGTTGAATGTCACCAACTCATTGATCATGTGCTCCATCTTGGTAGCATTACGTATCGCCATATCGAGCGAAGTCTTAGCCTCATCACTGAGTTGTGAGACGGCAATCGTCTTCAAAGGGGCTTTAATCAGTGCCAACGGCGTCTTCAACTCATGAGAGACCATCGTAAAGAAGTTGGACTTCATCTTATCCACCTCCTTCACCTTTTCCTTCTCCAAACTCACATACTTGATTTCCGCCTTTTCCTTCATTCGCATATTATAGAAAGCGATAGTTCCAATAGCTACACCACACAGAAGAAGCAAATAGATGAATATCGCTAGATTGGAGCGATAGAACGGAGCCTCAACAACAATATCCAAAACCCGCTCACTCATGTTGTCTTCTTTCATGATGCCATTGTTGGCCCTTACATGGAGGCGATAGTTGCCTGGCTGAAGCAGATAACCATTAAATCGGTGCTCCGTACCCACATCTCGCCAATCCTTGTCTATGCCATCCACCTTAATCTGATACCTCACATTCTCCATACAGCCTGGCATGACGACACCATATTCTATGGAGAACGACTTTGCCTGGTCATAGCTCAAGACGATCTCGTCGGTACAGTCTAGGCGAGTCTTGAGTGGGGAGTCTTCACTTGCCACACTCATGAGCTTGTTGTTGATGTAAAGCTGCTTGAAATGTATTTGATAATGAATGGCCTTATCCACTATCTTTTGAGGATAGAAAGTTAGCAGTCCATCAAAGGTACCCATCATAATAAAGCCCCGTGGAGAGTAATAAGATGAGGTAAAGTTAAACTGATTGACTGGTAGCTCTGCATTCGCAGAAAAGCAACGCGTGCTTCCATCCACGAGATGATAGCGATAGAGACCGCGATCCGTACCAATCCACAAACAATGATTGGCATCCTCGACAATGCTGCAAATCGTGCATTCCTGCGGAAGTCCACAAGAAGCATGCTTTATCTTCTGCTTGTCGTTAACATTTAGATAAAACATTCCGCAGTTGTTGGTGCCAATCCAAATTCTCTTTTGAGAATCTTCAAATACGACGATAATATAATTATCCGTCAACCCACAATGGCTTTCCTTACTGTAGCATATCACCTTGCCATGGTCTATGCAGAAAAGGCCATAAGAAGTAGTTGACGCCCACAAGCGATGCTTGCTATCCTCAAAAAGCGAATAGATGAACACATGGTCAAGAAGTTGATGACCTATCTTGCGGAAGACATTGTACTTGGCATCATAATAGCGTAGACCATCCATGGTAGCGACCCAAATCCTACCATTCGAAGTCTTACAGACATCAAAGATTCCCGCCGATGTGATGCCATTCGTATAAAAATATTGCGAATATTGATGTGTTCCTAATTGATAACGGAACAATCCATTGAAGCGTGAGCCTATCCACATGTCACGAGACACAGGGTCATAATAAAGACTATGCACATTGGAACCTAGCGTTGGGATGCTCGTAAAAGGAGTAAAGACATGGTTCTGCATATCATAGATGAAGACACCATTATCCTCAGTAGCAATCCAAATCAATCCGCCCTCCGCCTCAACTATTGAGCGAGGAATACGTGCATTGAATGCCCCAGGTTTGCCATTGGCATAATCATGTATAAACCAAGAGTTGCGCTTGACCAAGTAATCCACGCCTCCGAAATAGGAGCCAATCCAGATATTATCCTCCTTGTCCGACAAGATACTATAGATAGCATTATCCGTCAAACTGTTCGACTTATTAGGCTCTTTTTTGATTCTCTCTATATGCCCATCAGGAGCAATCACGGCAATACCCATCTCCGTGCCTAGCCAGATGTTATGGCGCTTGTCCTCGGTGATGGTTCGCACAATTCCTCCCGTAAGCCATTTCGCTTCATACTTCACTTCCTTACCAGTGGCAAGAGTGACGCATGCCAATCCCCCATTGTCACATCCAATCCACAAGCGTTGACGAGAATCCACATAAAGTGGCTTGATGGTGTTTAACTCTATGCTCGAATTTCCCAAACCATCCAATTTGTGAAGATTTATCTTGGATAGCGTTGCATTAAAAGAAAAGACAGCCTTGTTGGTAGATACAAAGATATTACCCTTACCGTCCCTTGCCATGGAGGCGATGGCTCCATAGTTGAGAGACGGATAAACGGAGAAGGCATCCGTTTTCTTGTCATAGACAAAGAGCTTGTCATGGCCCGTTAGGATTCGACCATCTTTCGTTTCCACGAAACTTGTGCAATACCCCTTGACATTACCATAATTTTGGAAGTCGTCCGTTTTGGAGCGATAACGGCTCACACCATTTTCGGTAGCAACCCACAAGTTCTTCTTGGAATCCAAAAACATTCCATGAACGAAATTATGTATCAACGAATGTGCCATTCCTTCTTGATGGTGATAAGTCTGCACATTATAACCATCAAACTTGGCCAACCCATTTCGGGTACCAATCCAGATATATCCATCGGCATCTTGCACGATGGCTTCCACTTGTTGATTAGGCAAGCCATTAGAGGTATTGAGATGTCGAAAGCCGAAGTCCAAGGCCCATGCTGACCATGTATTGACTACAGAAAAAACTAATGTCAAGAGTATTTGTTTCATCTATGTTACTTTTATTTCAAGTGCAAATATAACCTTTTTTATTGGTAATCCTGCACTTTTTACAAGTATTTTTGACCAGACTAGACAGAATTACCCATATCCAAGACGATATTACCCATGATGGCTTAAAATATTATGTACTTTTGCAATCGAAATTAACAATCTAATTATTTATAACGATGTACAAAAGAACAACCATCCTTTCAGCACGGCTACTCTCTACATGCATGGCCTCCCTATTCATGATACCATCTTGTAGTTCAAACGAGCCACAATATCCTGAGATCAACAATAAAGATAATAATAAGGAGAAAAAGACTATCTTGACAGAAGCCGACCCTACCATCTTCAGAGACACCGATGGCACCTATTATTTATATGGCACAGGAGCTCAATCCGACAAAGGCTTCTATGTCTATCAGTCGAAGGATCTCAAGGAATGGTCTGGACCTGTTGGCAAGGAAAACGGCTTTTGCCTCACGAGCAACACTTCGTTCGGAACCACAGGTTTTTGGGCGCCACAAGTAGCCAAACGAGGCGACACCTACTATATGTTCTATACAGCCAATGAGCAAATTGCTGTAGCCACAGCCCCATCTCCATTGGGACCATTCAGTCAACCCAACAAGCAGATGATTCAAGCACCTTGCAAGACTATTGACCCCTACGTATTGTTTGACAACGACGGAAAGGTGTATCTTTATCATGTAAGACTTCAAAACGGCAATCGCATCTATGTAGCCGAGATGACAGACGACCTTAGCTCCATCAAGGAAGAAACCGCCAAGGAATGCATCAGCGCCAGCTTGCCATGGGAAGATACCGAACAAGTGGCATGGAAAGTGACAGAAGGCCCAACGGTTTTGCATATCGGCGACACCTATTATATGTTCTATTCCGCCAACGACTTTCGTAACATTGATTATGCAGTGGGCATAGCCACAGCCGATAATCCATACGGACCATGGACCAAGCAGAATGCACCTATCATCTCACGAACTAACATCGGGTATTACGGAACAGGACATGGAGATGCTTTTCTAGATGATGCAGGCAAGTGGAAGTACGTATTCCACACGCACCAAAGCTTCACGGAGGTAGCTCCTCGCAAGACCGCTCTCGTAGGATTGAACTTCAAGAATGGTAGTTTTACCATCGAAGAGAATACGTTCACCTATTTATATAAGAAATAACTCTAACTATTATACAACTATGTACAGACGAACATTACTTACAGTGGCACTCACAGTTGTCACACTATGTTCCAATGCTCTTGATGTCAAGACGAAGATTAGCATCAAGCAGCCAGGCAATCCTGCCGTCACCTATTCACTGAAGGAGGATGCCGGACAATTGGTATCAGCAAATGGCTCTGCCTTGCCTATCGAAATCAAGCAACAAGTAACCAATGACGGCAAAGACCAAATCTACCAGGTTACGCTGACGGCACGACAAACAGCCTTCTACAACTTCGAAGCCAGCCTCAACACGGGTTTGCCTTCCAATGGCAGCGAGTTCTACTTGCCTGGTTTCTGGTATCACCTAAACCTTCGCTCTCCTAAGGAGGCGCCAGCCTTCCACACCTCGAAGAGTTGGAATTTCAGAGAAGATCGCCTATCATCCCCGATGACCAGCGCCTTCAATGAGAGTGAGAAGAAATCCATAGCCGTCATGCGCTGCCTTGACAGTTCCAGTGAGACCCTGACCACCCATACAAGCGGGGAAGTCATCCTCAGTGGAGAAACCTCCTTGGGATATCTCGGTTTCGACAGCGAGCACAACGACGTTGCCCTTACCTTTGGTTATCCCTATATAGAGACCCCAAAGCGCTATATCCGAAAACTAACACTTATCGCTCCAATCTTCACATACGCAAAGCTAGAAAAAGGAAAGAGCAAGACCATCTCTTGGAGAATTATCGATGGCTCTGCCAACAATTATGGAGAACATGTAACCAACATGTGGAAGAAATGCTTTGACATCTACAATCCACAACCTCTGACTCCGCTCTTCGGACCAGACGAAATGAAAAAAGGATTATGCAACTATTTCAGACGCTCTTACATAGACCGTTATCCATTGAAATATCATTCAGGACATACATTGCTCACTTATGATTGCAAGCCATATCCTGCCATGCAGATTGGTTTCTGCGGAAGAGTATTGCTCAATGCCTTCAACGCAATAGAATATGGAGAGCAACATCAGGAGAAAGACTTGATGAACATGGGAAATGAAATTCTTGAGAGTTTCCTACAACATGGTTTCACCAGTGCAGGCTACTTCTATGACGATGTGAACTTCAACAAGGGTTTCCCTACCGAAGAGAAAGTTGTTCACTCCATTCGTCAACAGTCAGAAGCAGTATATGCCATCCTCTTGTACCTGAAATACGAGAAGAGCCAAGGACGCAAGCATACAGAATGGGAGAATCACATCAAGAAGATCCTGGATGGTTTCATCAAGCTACAGAAGAAGGACGGCAACTTTGCCAGAAAGTTCCACGACGACGGTTCCGATATAGACGCCTCAGGTGGAAGCACTTCTTCTGCCACATCAGCCTTGGTGATGGGCTATCGTTACTTTGGCAAGAAGCAATACCTTGAGGCAGCTCGCCGAACCATCGACTATCTAGAGAAAAACATCATTTCAAAGAGTGACTATTTCTCCTCAACCCTCGATGCCAACTGCGAGGACAAAGAAGCTGCCATATCTGCCGTCACTGCCAACTACTACATGGCATCCGTGACCAAGGGTAAGGAACGTCAACGCTACATCGACCTTTGCCAGAAAGCAGCCTACTTCGCCCTGTCATGGTACTACCTATGGGATGTACCTTTTGCGCAAGGTCAAATGCACGGCGACTTAGGTCTCAAGACCCGTGGATGGGGTAACGTATCTGTAGAAAACAACCACATCGATGTATTCGTCTTTGAGCTGCCTCACATCGTCAAATGGTTGAGCAAGCAAGTGAACGAGCCAAGATTCCAGCAGATCTACGATGTCATCTTCACCTCACTCTCACAATTGATGCCTACCAAGGAGCGCAACTGTGGCATTGCCGTACCAGGCTTCTATCCAGAGGTGGTACAGCACACAACTTGGGACTACGGTATGAACGGCAAGGGATTCTACAACAATTACTTCGCCCCAGGCTGGACAGTAGCATCACTGTGGGAAATGTACTCACCAAACCGTACTGACAACTTCCTCAAAAAATAAGAGGAAGTCCATCATGTATGAATTATCTAACGTTTAAGACCTGCTCAAAAGGCAGTCACTACCAAATACAAAAAGAGAATATGAAAAAGAATTTGTTACTAACAAGCATTGCTCTCATGTCTATTGCATCCGCAATGGCAGAAGGAGCATCGACGCCAAACAAGTATTTTACACATTCTGCAGCCATTCTTCAGCAGAAAGCAACGGCAAGTGGAAAAGTTCTCGACACCAATGGAGAGCCTCTCATCGGCGTAACCATCATGGAAGAGGGAACACAAAATGGAACTGTAACAGGACTAGATGGCAGTTTCTCTCTCAACATGACGAAAAGCAATGCGATGCTTAAGTTCTCGTATATTGGATTCACGGATGTCAAGTTGCCTGCTGCCAACAACCTAACTGTTACCATGAAAGAAGAGCAGAATGCTCTGAATGAAGTCGTGGTTGTAGGTTATGGCACCCAAAAGAAAGTAAACCTTACAGGATCTGTTGTATCAGTAGATCTTGCCAAAGAAACCAACTCCCGTCCTGTCACCACCGCAGCGCAGGCTCTGCAAGGTATGGCTGCCGGTCTCGATATCATCCAAGGCTCAGGAAAACCTGGTGAAGAAAACTTCTCTGTCAACATACGTGGTGTGGGAACCATGAATGATGCCAGCCCATTGGTATTGGTGGATGGTATGGAAATGAGCCTCTCTGAGGTAAACCCAATGGATATTGAGAGTATCTCTGTATTGAAAGATGCTGCCTCTTGTGCCATCTATGGTAACAGAGGTGCCAATGGTGTCATCTTGGTTACCACCAAGAGCGGAACAGAAGGTAAGATCAACATCAGCTATTCTGGTCGTTTATCCATCAACTCACCTTCCAAGCTCATTCGTTTCATGTCCAACTATGCCGACTACATGTCTATCGTCAACGAAGCTTGTGAGAACATTGGCACTGCTGGCAAATATCCAGAATCTGTGATCCAGCAATGGCGTGACGCAGAGGCAAATCCAAACGGATTGGCAGAGTCGGGCTATCCTAACTACGTGGCATACCCAAACACAGATTGGTATGACGAGATCTATCAGACCAAGGTGATGCAGGAGCATTCCATCTCTTTGTCAGGAAAAGACACACGCACTCGCTATAACTTGGGCTTGACTTATCTTGACAACCCTGGTATGATTGTACGCTCAGGCATGAAGAGGTACTCCATCAACTTGAAGTTGATTTCAGACGTTACCAACTGGCTCCAAGTTGGTGCTCAAGTATGGGGTTCTCATTCCGATAAAGATAGAAACAACGTAGATGCATTAAGCAGCTGGGATTTCTTGAAGACCGTACCTGGCATTTATCCTTATTACGATGGCAAATATGGTGGCATCGAGACTTCCGTGGAAGATGGAGCCGCTCACAACCCATTATTATTTCTCAATGGCCAAGGCGACAGCTACAAGAAGACGACACATGCCTACTCCACTGCGTATGCACAAATCAAGTTCCTCAAAGACTTTACGTTCAAGACCAACTTTGGATATGATTTCTACAATACACGCCATAAACTGACAGAGGGTAGCAATGAGAGCTTCAGTTTCAGCAGAAACGAAGTGGTTAGCTCTGCCACATCATTGGAGACTTTGGCTGGATACATGTATTATAACCACTACTACAACTGGAAGTGGACCAACACCCTCAACTGGAACCACACTTTCGCCCAAAAACATGACGTAGGTGCACTCGTCGGTTTTGAGGAAGGCAAGAATAGCAATGGTAATACTGATGTAAAGAAGATGGGTATGATAGACCAAACCATCAGCGACCTGAACACCCTGACTTCAGCAGAATACATCAAAGGTTCTTTCACTGGATATACTTATCGTTCATGGTTTGGACGTCTGAACTATGCCTACGATTCTCGTTACCTCTTTGAGGCCAATGCCCGCTATGATGGTTCATCTCGCTTCTCTCCAGACAACCGCTGGGGTTTCTTCCCTTCAGCATCAGCTGGATGGCGTATCAGTGAGGAAAACTTTGCCAAGAATTCTTTCCTCAGTGCATTTGACAACTTGAAGCTCAGAGTATCATACGGTAAGTTGGGTAACTCTTCGGTTGACAACTATGCATACCAATCTTGGTATGAGACTGGTTACACAATCATGGGCGGCAAAAAGGTTCCTCGTTTCTACCTGAACAAGTTACCAAACATGAATGTGACATGGGAAACAACCAAGACCTTTAATGTGGGTATAGACTTCGCCACCTTGAACAATCGCCTGTCTGGTGTACTCGACTACTATGACAAGCGAACCACTGGCATTCTCTATCGACCAACCATCGGTCTCGTATTTGGTGACAAGCAAGCGCCATTGCAAAACCTTGCCAGTGTAAGCAACCAAGGTTTCGAGGCTACACTCCGTTGGGAAGACAAGGTGGGCAAAGTAACTTACGGTGTTGCAGTAAACGGCTCCTGGAACAAGAACCGCGTCACCAAGTATAAGGGAAAGCTCGTTCAGGGTTGGGGTGCAAACCCTAACGACCCAGATGCTTATTACTCTAATCTCGGTGAGGTGTCATCTGGAGGCAACCAGCGCTTGTTGGAAGGCCACATGATGAACGAGTTCTATGTATATCCTATCTATTCTGGTAAAGGCAATTATTACGACGCCAGTGGTGCTGTCGATCCTAACGGTGGTCCTAAAGACGGTATGATACGCACAGAGAAAGACTTGAAATGGGTGCAAGACATGATTGCAGCTGGCTATAGTTTCGAGCCTCAGCATAATGTTTCCAAGAATGCCATCTGGTATGGTGAGTATATCTATGCTGATACCAACGGAGATAAGGTATATGGTGGCAACTACGACCAGAAGTTCACCGGCAAGTCTATGGTTCCTAAGTTCAACTTTGGTATCCAGATGCACGCAGAATGGAATGGCTTCGACCTCTCCATGAACTGGGGTGGTGCTACAGGTTTCTCTACTTACTGGAGAGAGATTGGTCAAAACTCAACCAACGTCGTATTCGGTTTATCTGTTCCTCAGTGGATTGCCAACGATCACTATTTCTACGATCCAGAGAATCCAACCGACCCTCGTACCAACCTCACCTCCAAGAACCCACGTATGTCTTTGGAGAACCCAAGTATGAGTGACGCACTTGACAACACCTTCCATCTCTATAATTGCGATTTCATCAAGTTGCGTAACCTCACCATTGGTTATACACTTCCAAAGAATATCTCGAAGCGTATCTATGCAGAGAACCTTCGCATCTACTTCTCAGGTGAGAACCTCTGGACGATTACAGACTTCCCTGGCCTCGACCCAGAGACTCGTTCTGGAGAAGGTTATGCAACCATGCGCCAAATTTCTTTTGGACTTAACGTAACATTCTAAATTATAAAATATCAGCAATATGAAAACGAATATGAAGAAACATATATTAGGTGGCCTATTGATGGTTGCTGCTGGAACTGCTTTTACAGCTTGCTCATCCGACTTTCTAGACACCCAGCCAACCGACCGTGTAGGTACCGACCTTGTTTGAAGCACATACGACATGGCCAATGCTGTAGTAAACGGAGCATACGAGCGTTTCTATTATGAGAATGGATATGAGACACCAGACTGGCAGAACTTCGATGCCGCAACCGATGTTTGCGACCTTGATGCCAACTGGGGAGGCTATGATTGGTGTCGTGCACGTTGCAATTCTATCTATTGGGGGTTCAGCGCCATGTGGAAGAGATTGTATGAGGAAATCTATCGTACTAGCAATGTCATCTGCAACCTTGACAAGTGTGAGAGCATGTCGAAAGAAGAGCGTGCCAGAGACATCGCAGAATGCAAGTTCTTGAGAGCTTGGACATATTATCGTGCCAACGTGTTCTGGCGTGGCGTACCTATCTATACAGAGCCTGTGGAATATGGCCAAGACACCAAAGGTCGCAACACGGAGGCAGAAGTATGGGAGCAAGTCATCAAAGACTGCACCGATGCCATCGAAGAGCCTAACTTGCCTAACAAGTATTCCACATCTGATTCCAACTATGGTCGTGTAACGAAAGCTTGCGCCTACTATCTGCGTGGCCAAGTATATATGTGGCTGAAGCAATGGGACAAAGCTGTTGCCGACTTCAAGGCTATCACTACCATGGGCTTTAAGTTGTTCCCAGACTATAAGAACATGTTCAAGGCAGCTAACGAGCGAAACGATGAGTACATCTTCCAATATCAGTATTCTGAAGAAGATGGCATGGGATCCTTGTTGGCACGTACACAGGGTAACCGTGTCACTTATACCGCTGATGGATTTGGCTGCTGGAACAACTTGATTCCCAACCCATACTTCGTTGACTCATACGAGTATGCCAACGGTAAGCCTTTCAAAATGGACGAGGCCATTCCTGGTTACTCTAGCATGACACCAAAGGAACGTTCCGTATATTTCCTCCGCAATGGACTTGACCCTAACTCAAGTGACGCCAAGTTGAAAGCCGCTTATGAACAAATGGTGACATACGGATCAGACATGAGCAAGTATGACAAGAATGGCAATGAGGAGAGAATTCTCAAGATTTACCAGGACAGAGACCCTCGTATGTTGATGAACTTCATCACTCCTTACTCTACTTATAAAGGTGGTGCTACCGCCGACTGCTGGGACTATACCCTCCGTTGGCCTTACATCGGCTCAGACAATGCCGCTCCTTACGACTTGCGTACCGATACCAACGACCGTTTCTACTATCTCTGGCGTAAGTACGTACCAGAAGGAAGAGAGATGAAGAATGGTTTGAACAGCGATATTGATACTCCGATCTTCCGTTATGCAGGAGCACTCTTGTCTTTGGCAGAAGCCTTAAATGAGACTGGGCAGACAGATGAAGCCATTAAATACGTCAATATGGTTAGAGGTCGTATTCCAGGATTGGCATTGCTAAACAGCAACGAATGGACCCAAGTGTCAGGACAAGACGACCTGAGAGAACGCATTCGCAATGAATACGGATGGGAGCTCTGCGGAGAAGGACAGCTCTACTGGAAACAGATTCGTTGGGATACTTGGATGGACCGTAAGATCGGTACCAACCGTACGACTGTCAGCGATCCTGCCCAGTTGAATGGTGCCAATGGTATGACTGAGATTTGGGGAACCAAGCGCTATACCAACGGATATATGGGTGAGCATGCCAAAGTGTTTGCCATCCCACAATCAGAGATAGAGCGTAATCCTAACCTGACCCAGAACCCAGGTTGGTAATTGTAATCAAGAATTCCAGAACAGACAATGAATAAAAATATGATAAGTTGTTTAGGTTTATGTATTGTGTTCGGTCTTACTACTACAAATTGCTCGGTGTCGAATGACATCGAGCAATCACCAACTCCCGAACAGCCAAAAGTTGCTAAATACCATAATCCCATCGTTTCGACTTCACTCCCTGACCCAACTGTGACGAAGGCGGACGATGGCTATTTCTATTTGTATGCCACGGAGGACATACGCAATCTCCCAATCTATCGCTCCAAAGACTTGGTCAACTGGAACTATGTAGGTACAGCTTTCACTGATAGCTCACGCCCACAATGGAATCCGCAAGGTGGTATTTGGGCCCCAGACATCAATGTCGTGAATGGACGCTACATGCTCTATTACTCCAAATCAGAATGGGGAGGAGAATGGACTTGCGGTATTGGCATCGCCTCCGCCACCTCTCCTCAAGGCCCTTTCATCGACCATGGAGCCTTGTTCATCAGTCAAGACATTGGCATACAGAACTGCATAGATCCTTTCTATATAGAGGATCATGGAAAGAAATACTTGTTTTGGGGCTCCTTCCATGGCATCTTTGGTGCAGAATTAACGGAAGATGGACTCGCCCTCAAGCCAGGCACAAAACCTGTACAAGTAGCAGGCAACCAGATGGAAGCCACCTATATCCATAAACATGGTGACTACTATTATCTCTTTGGCTCTGCAGGAACTTGTTGTGAGGGAGTCAACAGCACCTATCAAGTCATCTATGGACGTTCCAAGAACCTCTTTGGTCCTTACACAACGAAAGAAGGAAAGAATATGCTTGATGGAGCTTACGATGTACTGCTACATGGCAGCAACTTGGTTGCAGGTCCAGGACACAATGCTGAGTTTATCACCGATGACAAACAACAAGACTGGATGATCTATCATGGATTCTTAAGATCCGACCCAGACGGGGGCCGCCTACTCTTCATGGACAAGGTGGAATGGATCAACGACTGGCCGCAAGTGGCTGGCAACATAACATCCATAGAAAGTAACAAACCCTTTTTTAAAAATTAAAGGCAAATGAAAAAGAACGCATTAATCTGGCTATTTTTAGCTTTGATGAGCTTGACCGCCACTGCCAAAGCTCCCAACTCTCCGTGGAAACCTGCAGGAGACAAGATCAAGACAAAATGGGCTGAGACCTTGGATCCCAACCATGTGTTGCCCGAATATCCCCGCCCTATCATGGAACGCTCCAACTGGGCTAACTTAAATGGACTTTGGGAATACGCCATCCAACCAATCGGACAAAAAGAGCCACAAGCCTTTGAGGGCAAGATTTTAGTCCCTTTTGCCGTGGAATCAAGTCTATCTGGTGTACAAAAGCAAGTTGGCAAAGATAAGGAACTCTGGTATAAGCGCACGTTAACGGTTCCGTCATCTTGGAAGGGCAAGACGGTATTGCTGCATTTTGGAGCAGTCGATTGGAAGACTGAGGTCTATCTGAATGACATTAAAATCGGCTCACATACGGGTGGATATACTCCATTCTGTTTCGACATCACACATTATCTCAAGCCGGGAAATCAGAAGCTGGTGGTAAAAGTGTGGGACCCGACAACGGATGGTTACCAACCTGTAGGAAAGCAAAATGCAAATCCTAATGGCATCTGGTACACCCCTGTTACTGGTATCTGGCAAACCGTATGGATGGAGCCTGTCAACAACAAGCATATCACTCATATCGAATCAACTCCAGACATTGACTCTCAAAAGTTGACCGTTCATGTTGCTACGGAAGGAACTACTTGGGGAGACCTTGTTGACATTCAGGTCAAAGATGGAAACACTGTTATTTCCAATGCTAAAGGTGCTGTAGGTCAACCTGTAGATATCGCCATTGAGAATCCTAAGCTATGGTCGCCAGAATCTCCTTCGTTATATGATGTGGAGGTAAAACTATTCAGTGGCGGTAAATTGCAAGACAAAATAAAGAGTTATGCTGCCATGCGAAAGATTTCAACCCAAAGAGATGGTAATGGCATCGTTCGTTTACAGCTGAACAACAAGGATTATTTCCAGTTTGGTCCATTGGATCAAGGATGGTGGCCTGACGGTTTATATACAGCGCCTACGGATGAGGCACTCCGCTATGACATACAAAAAGCCAAAGACTTCGGTTTCAATATGATTCGCAAGCATGTGAAGGTAGAACCAGCACGCTGGTACTCCTATTGCGACCAATTAGGAATCTTGGTTTGGCAAGACATGCCTAACGGAGACAAGTCACCTGAATGGCAAAATCACAATTATTTCAATGGTTCAGAACTAATACGTTCAGCTGAATCAGAAGCAAACTACAAGAAGGAATGGAAAGAAATCATAGATTGTCTGCGCTCTTACCCTTCTATCGTTACATGGGTTCCTTTTAATGAAGCATGGGGACAGTTTAAGACTATCGAAATAGCAGAATGGACCAAGAAATATGATTCTTCTCGTTTGGTGAATCCTGCCAGTGGTGGTAATTTCTATCATACAGGTGATATGCTCGACCTACATAATTACCCAGGACCAGAGATGTATTTAGCCGATGGAGAAAGACCAACTGTCTTGGGAGAATATGGCGGCATTGGCTTACCTATCAAAGGGCATCTTTGGCAAGCAGACAAGAACTGGGGATATGTTCAGTTCAAGAATGCAAAGGAAGTTACCGACGAGTACGTGAAGTATGCCGAAAAGCTTAAGAAATTGGCTCACACAGGTTTTTCTGCTGCCGTCTATACCCAGACCACGGATGTGGAAGGAGAAGTGAATGGCTTAATGACATACGACCGTAAAGTGATTAAGGTGGAAGAAGATAGAGTAAGAAAAGTAAATCAAGAAATCTGTCATCTATTCAATCAATAATGTTTTTCTTAGTGGAAGGAAGGGAAGGCTTGAACTCATAAGCCTTCCCTTTTCGTCTTAATATACTCTTCATGTTTAGTTTTTACCCCAGTTCATCTTCCAAAAGCCTGCAAGTTCAGGAAGAACATCATCTGGAAGAAAACTCTTCCTTCCAACTCCACAAAGCGATTGTATGATACAGCTGTTGGAAACTCTTTCTTCAATACAAGCTTTATAAATGAGAGATAATAATGCTTGAAATTACGATAACTCCCGAAGTGAAACAACAGAAAGACACCCTTTCCTTTGGCTAGGTAATTCCCGCTATTAGGGCTTACTAGGGACTTGCACCCATTAGACAATGCTCATGCCGAGCATACAATACAAGCTCTACTTGCCAAATAAGGAAGACCTAAGAAGAGAGATAGAGCGACAAAAGGAGTTGTACCTCATGGCGCATCCTGACAAATAAGATATAAAATCGCCAAGGGAACATCAGACAAACATAGAGAAGTTTATATCATTTCTTGAGGGTGTGTCATAAGTCTGGATAATGGTTGGTGTATAACAGTTGGCTACCGCATGCACAACAGGTGTTGTGCATGCGCATATCAGCTGTTATGCAAGCGCACAACAGCTGTTGTGCGACCGAAGATACTGACTGTCTCAACAACATATCCTATCTCTTCCAACAACTTATTCTATCTCTTCCAACAACATATCCTATCTCTTTCAGCGAGATATCCTATCTCTTTCAACAAATAGAAGAGGGTGAATCATAAACTTATGACACATCCTCTTTTATTTGTTCTATTCAGAAAAAAGCCGTATCTTTGCCATTACAAAAAAGTTGTTACATAAAATATGTAATGGCGCATGAAACTAGGCAACAAGAAATTAGTGAATCCTTTCATCTATCACCACCACAGACTTCTTGCCTATTATCGTCTTTAGCATTGTAGATGAAACGTTCTCAAACAAGTTGCGCACATCCAGCTCATCGCCATTAAGCCACAGCACGTCGTCACGCCTTGCCAGCAAGTTTTTCAGCATAGTAGTCTTGCCTACTTGACGTGCTCCAAATAAGACTATTGCCTTGCCTTGTCCCATTCTACCTCCTATAATTGACTCTAAATATCTATTAATCATTTTTTTATTTCATTGTTAAGATGGTGCAAAAGTACATGCTTCGTTGGGAAATCCAAACAAAACAACACTTTATGGAATTAATTCCATAAAAAGCATAACTTTTAAGGAATTGAATCCATAAAAGTCTAAACTTTTTAGAAATACCAGAATGTATTATTGCCCCAGCCATGCGATAACGGGCAGATGACATACTATAAAACAAATAAAATCAAGACTGGTTTATGCATAAGATTAAACCAGTCTTGATTAACTTCTTTATTATCTGATTCTTACAGAGATACTTTATTCTAATACCAATACATGACTCGTTCCATCTGTCTGGCTGAATACATTCAAGCCGACCTTCATCAGATAGTCACCGCTGTACTGCTTGCCATTGCACTCCATATCAGACTCCTTTCCAGGCATCAGATTGGTCTCCTTTACGGTATAAACCTTATCGACATCCAATCCCTGCATCTTCACATTCATCACAGGCTCCTTGTAGCGTGGATGCAAGTCGTAAGCAAAGAGAACGGCACGCTGCTTGTCCTTACTTACATAGTTAATGGCACAGTGGTTGCCTTCGTAAGGAGAAACCAGGCGATACTGGTCGCCCTCGAGAATCATAGGCTTCATGCTATCGTAGTTCTTAACAGCATTCTGCACAAACTTGTATTCATCACCAGAAAGCGACTTGAGGTCGATATCAAAGCCCAACTTACATGAACTGCAAACATCGGTGCGGAACTTCACACTGGTATTCTTGTTCCAGTTAGTTACATGCGAACCCATGGTCTTGGCTGGGAAGAACTTTGACAGGCTCCACTGGATGTAGAGGCGCTCGTATGGATCAGTATCGTCTGAACACCAGAACTCAGTGAAATACTTAAGCATCTCATAATCCATTCTGCCGCCACCGCCAGAGCAGAGCATCATCGGCAACTTAGGATACTTGTTATGAATACGGGTAAGCACCTTGTAGATACCACGGACATGATCAATATAGAAATTACCCTGATTCTCCTTATGATATGGAGAATAGATGTTGGTAATCACACTGTTGCAGTCCCATTTGAAGTAAGCCACATCCGGATTCTCCGTCATGATACGATCCACGATGCCGAACACATAATCCTGTACCTTAGGATTACTGATATCAAGTACCAGCTGGTTGCGGTAATAATAGGTATCACGCTTTGGCTGCATAATCACCCAGCCGGGATGCTTCTCAAAGAGTTCACTCTTAGGATTCACCATCTCTGGCTCAATCCAAATACCAAACTTTACACCAGCCTTTTTGGCATCTCTTACCAATCCAGGTATGCCATCAGGCAGCTTACTCTTGGTAGCCTCCCAGTCGCCGAGACCTGCATGGTCGTCCTTACGAGGATACTTGTTGGCAAACCAACCATCATCAAGCAAGAACATATCTACACCCAGGTCCTTGGCATCCTTCATCAACTCAGCAAGACTCTGCTGGTTGAAATCGAAGCCTGTATTCTCCCAGTTGTTCAAGAGCGTAAGGCGATCTTCCATACCCATGTTTACCTGATACTGGCGAGCCCAATTGTGCAAATTACGGGAAGCCTCACCGATACCATTATCGCTCATGGCAAAGATAAACTCAGGGGTAGTGAACGTCTCACCAGCCTTCAGTTTATAATTAGAGGCGTATGGATTGATGGCAGGAATAACACGAAGAGCTCCCACGTTATCTACCTCGAAGGTAAAGCGGAAGTTGCCAGACCATCCGATGGTTCCAAGCATCACCTTGCCCTCATTTTCCTTGGCTGGCTCATCGAATCCCAGTTCAAAGAAAGGCTCCTCCTGCATGGCTGCTCGGGTACCCAACTTGGTATCAACAATTTTTTTACCGGCAGTCAACTGGCAAGTTTCAGGCTGTCCTTCCTTAGCCCAGTCGCTATGATAATTGGTAACGAAATACTTGTTTGCCTTGAAATAAAGCATTGTTGAGCTATATCTCCAAAGCGTAACCGGAGCTTTCTCCTTATGAGAGATTTCGCTCCACGCCTTGATGACGTTCTCCTTAGGATAAGCAGCATAGTGGAGCTTCACGGTCAGCGGATACACCTTGTCCTTAAGCGTGATGATGGTCTCAACACCTCCACTGATAGCCTTTTCTTCAGAAGACAGATAATACAAATAGGTGGTCATATTACCATCTGCATGGGTCACTGCCACTGCCGGCTCGAAGAAATCTTCAGCACCAGAGGTTGCATAAACCTCATGACCTCGCTGGCAGACGGAACCATCAGAAGCCGCATATACATCCCACTTCAGATGATTGTAATCTGAAGGATTCTTCAACTTGTCACCCAGATACACTTGGTAGAGGCGACCCTTAGGAGAAACCTGCATCACGAGGTCGGTCTTGTCGGTTGACACTCGGATGGTCTTTTGAGCAGATGCCATGATAGATGTCATGCACATCGCTGCGATAATCATAAATACCTTTTTCATCGTTCTTTGGTTTTTACGTTCCATAGAGAATGTACGGATTCTTAAGTTCATAATCTTACAGTTGTATATTCTTAGTTTTACATGATTTCACTTGCTACCGAATGCGATTCGATTGCTGTTGCAAAGTTAAGGAGATTTTTCAGACATTGACATCATGTGTAGGTTACGAGTAGATAAATACCTGGTTAATTAAGTTCATAGCCCACTAATAATCAAGACATCAAAGATATTAATACTTTTTAATAGAGTAGATGTTAAAAAGAAAAATAAATGTAGTATCTTTGCATAAAATACAATTATAAGGCTTTCTTATAGCCTATCAGATAGTAACAATAACAATTAAATAGTTATGAAAGTAGTATTGTGGTTCTTAATGATGTTTATGCCATTACTGGCAAATGCTTCTTCCTTAAACGAGGAACAGCTGTTCCATCGGTTAGACAGTTACATCGCTCAGCGAAGCAAGTTTACCCAAAGAAAAGAAGCGAAACTGCTAAGACTCAAAAAGCAACTATACATGACTTCCGACAAGCGCAGCCAACTTAGTCTCTATAACCAGATTTACAGAGAGTATTATACCTATCGTTACGACTCTGCCATGACATACGCCAAGAAGGGCTACCAGCTGGCAGTACAACTTCAGGATGATTATTTCATCAACCTGAATAAAATCAATCGTGCGGCAGTACTATCGACGGGTGGTTTCTATAGCCAGGCAGAAGACTTAATGCTCACAATGGATGTGGAGAAAATGTCACCTAAGTTATTGCAATACTATTATTATACCTTGACTTGGGTATATAACTATTGGGAAACTTTCTGCAACAAGTCGGAGTTTCAAGAAGGATTGGCAGCCAAGAAACGTTTTTATTTAGGCAAGACTCTTGAGCATATCGACAACAAGGAATCCGCTCTTTATTACTATCTGTCAGGAGAGTTTGAATATCTTAAGCAGCGTACAAGCAAAAAAACACTTCAGTTCTACATGAAGGCGCTTTCTGCCAGTCCCCTGAACAGCCGTATGTATGCCTCATCGGCTTATTGCATAGCCCGCTATTATTATGATACCGACCAAAAGGATTTATACGAAAAGTATATTGTAGAAGCAGCCATTTCAGACCAGATATGTCCCCTGAAGGAGAATTTGGCCCTTCAGGAGTTTTCCACCTATCTATATAATAAGGATGCCTCCTATGCAAAGAGGGTTGCCAAATACATCTATTGCTCCATGGAGGATGCCCAATTCTACAACAACCGTCTCCGCATGGTAGAGATTTCACGCATACTTCCCCTTATCACAGAAACGAATCATCAGGCAGAAGTACGCAAGAACCGCATCGTAACAGCCTCTCTCGTCATCGTGAGTATCCTGTCGCTAGGATTCCTTGCCATGGCTTTCTTTGCATTCAAGATGAACAAGCGTCTAACCAAGAGCCGTAGGGAGATAAAAAGCCAAAATACACTCTTGGACGAACTGAACCAGAAACTGCTCAACACCAATAAGCGAAGAGAGACCTATATGCATTTATTTATGGACATCAGTGCCGTATATATCAAGAAACTGGATGATTATCGCAAATTGGTAAGCCGCAAAATCAAGGCAAAGCAAACTGCCGATCTTCTGACTGCCACCAACAGCTACAAGCTGGCAGAAGAAGAGGCAGCCAACTTCTATTTTCGCTTCGACAAGGCATTCATTGACTTGTATCCGAATTTCGTGGAAGAGTTCAACCAACTGCTATTGCCAGAAAAACAGATAGTTCTCCCTGCCCCTAACAGTCTCACCAAGGAACTGCGGATCTATGCACTGATGCGACTGGGAATTACGGATGGTCAGGAACTGGCCACCCTCCTGTTCTATTCTACGCAAACCATCTATAATTACAAGGCAGCCATCAGAAAGCGAGCCAAAGACCTCACCACTTTTGATGCAGCCATCAACCGACTATGCAATGTGATAGGCTAATAAACGGCAGAAAATTGAGAATGTTCCTCAATTTTCTGCCATTTTCTTTTGCCCATTCAAGAAATAGTTGTATCTTTGCCATTACATAAAAGTTGTAACACTAAAGATGTAATGGCGTATGAAACTAAGAAACAAGAAATTAGCAAATCCTTTCATCTATCAAGGTTATGAAAGTCCTGAGTATTTCTGCGACAGAGAAGTGGAAACAAAGACTTTGATATCGCACCTGAAGAATGGAAGAAACGTTACCCTCATTTCTCCTCGAAGACTAGGAAAAACTGGGCTTATCAAGAACACTTTCTATCATCTGGAAAAAGATGAGAAGGATTCCGCATGCCTATACCTCGACATATTCGCTACCAAGAACTTGCACGACTTTGTGGAACAATTTGGAGTAATGGTTATCAATGACATCATCCGCAAGAACACCTCATTCATAGAGAAAACCATCGCCTTCTTCAGTGCCTTGCGCCCTGTACTCAGCATGGATCCATTAACTGGTGAACCTAGCGTATCTATCACAATAGAGCCATCCCAAGAGGACATCACTATCCGAAGCATCTTCAACTATCTAAACGAGAGTGGGAAAGAGGTATATATCGCCATCGATGAGTTTCAGCAGATTGCAGAATATCCGGAGAAAGGCACAGAGGCATTGCTACGTTCTTATATCCAGTTTGCCCAACATGTGCATTTCATCTTCTCTGGCAGCAAGCATCATCTGATGGCTGAGATATTCGGCTCGCCGAAACATCCATTTTACCAAAGCACAGAGATGATAGGACTGAAGCCATTGGATTGCAGCATTTATTATGACTTCTGCCAAAACTTCTTTAAGCAGAAAGGCGGTAATCTATCGAAAGATGTTTTCGAACAAATCTACCACCAGTTTAATGGCCATACCTGGTATATTCAATGCATCATGAATCGCCTCTATGAAACGGAGCTTACCATTTACTGTATTGAGCAAGTGAATGCCGCCTTACTCTCCATCCTACAAGGCAGGGAACCTCAATTCGAAAACCTGGTTCAGTTCTTCACAGAGAACCAGTTCTCGCTTCTGAAGGCTATAGCCAAGGATAGCATTGTTGCCCAGCCTACCTCAGGCAAGTTCATCAAGGAGCACAAGCTGAATGGAGCCAGCAGCGTAAAGGCTGCCCTAAAAGTACTAGAAGACAAGGAATTGGTATATAGGACAAATGAAGGCTATATCATCTACGACAAATTCATGGGTCTGTGGTTAAAGAGAATATAAACAAAAAATGTGCTTTAAACGTGCGGAATGTATCTAAAAAAAATAGATTCCGCACGTTTAAAGCACATTTCTCTCCTAGAAAGCCGTACATCTTACAATGATTACGACCATGGGATTATCCGACAATCCTTATGCTCGGGATGGTCAGTCGGTAGTAACAATGGACGACTGGTTTGTTCTTTGGTAAGCAAAAGGTTGTATCATTAATGAGAGGGTGTGCCATTAGTCTATGACCCACCCTCGAAACTTCCTTCAAGAATTTAAAATTAATAATTAAAATATACTGTACCATTAAGAGTTGTGAGAGCAGACCATTCAAAATTATCTACTATAAATTGTCCATCTCCAGATGAAATTCTTTGCGCTCTAACCGTACCATTGTTCATCCATCTTCTAGCATCAGAATGATATACAGCTACTACATAAGGACCTTCATACTGACCTATTCTAGCACAAACACGTATCTTGACTCTCACAAATCTTCCATCCTGTGCTTTCACATACCCACCAACCACACTCGTTTGAGATATTGGTGGAGTTGGAGCTCCAAAGCTATAAGATTGAATTGAAGGTACCGACGGAACAGAAGGCACATTAGGAACCAATGGACGTCCTGTATTAGCATCCAAAGGTACATATTCAAAAGCCTGAGCACTCATGCCTAACGAAAACGCAGCGAACAAAGTCGCCAATAACACTTTTTTCATAAGTTAACCCTTTCTATTTATAAATTTAACGTTATATTATTTGGGGAACGAAGCAGTCCCTAAACTAATGGCGAAACCCACATCATCAAAAAATATATTATAGCATACAGGATGCTTTTTATACGGCAATATGCGGATTTCTGCAGAGACAATTCTTTTAATAGCACCAGTTGATGAAGACCTAAGAAACGGCATACCATAATTTTTCAAAATTTGCTTTATCGTAGTCTCTCCATCAGAAACATAGTACTCGGCAGTTCCGTAGTAAACAAAAGGTTGTTTATTTTTCCAATGTGCCTTTATCTCGTCTTTTGAAGGTTGAATATAAGAATTTATTTGAAACTTAAATCTGTAATTTGAAGGATGTTCATAACTATCATACACGATAAAACCGCCATAGTTACCCCAGATATTATAATTACTAGTATTATACCAGCTCCCCCAATATCCATCATAAAAACATGCAAAACCAAGTTCATAACTTTGAGCATGACTTTCTAATGGGGTAAACATAACTAACAAACCAAACAAAAAGAACAAATATTTCCTCATAATTATACTATTTTATTATTCATCTTCAAATACTCTATTGCACTAATAATTGCATCTACCCTAGAACAAAAGATTGCATGATCATGCTTTGATTGATTTTTATATAGGTCATAAAGCCAAGCTTTTGCTTCCTCCCTGCTTACATTCTCATCAACCACACATAGATATATATACTCAATTATCTTACGAAAGCTTGTTGCATTTGAGAATGGATCATCATTCGTATAAGGTGCATTTTTCACCTCATCTTCCAAGATTTTCTTTGCTGTTTCTACACTTGAAACCATACATTAGTCTCCAAAGCCACGGCTCCAAATGGCACTCTAATAATTGAAGATTAGCATAAACACAAAAACGTGGAGCCAGTCTGCCACTCGTTCCACGTGTTGAGGCCTTCGCATTGCCCTATAAGTCGAAACGAGCAACGCTGAAAGCCCCACGCAAAAGTGAATATATAGTACACCATATTGCGCCATGCACTTTAGCACACAGCATCAATTAGGATATATATAATACACCCCTGGGACGTCCTCGTTGCTTTGTTTTTGACTTATAGTTTGAAGTTGCGAAGTTCCAACACGTCAAACACAAAGCGTTCAGTACGCCTTTATGTATATGTATCAATCCCTTAGCCTCCACCCTTAGGGCTTCCAGCATGGATATGACACCGCAAATTTATGAAATATTTTCGAAACCTCCAAACTTTTATCGAAAAAAGTGAAGAGAAAGATTGCTTTTTTCAAAAGAAAGCACTATCTTTGCACCATAATTATATAAAAACAAGGAATATGGGAGCAGTATATGTAATACAAGGAATATTGATTTACATTTACGCCTTTGACCATAATCCACCGCACATTCATGTACGAAGTGGAGAAGGTACTTTTACGATTACTATCAAAGACAGAATCGTAGAAGGACGTGCTAAATCAAAGACGATTCGTCTGATTAATGACTTCATCGACGAACATGAAGATGAAATCATGGAGCTTTGGGGTAAAGCCCAAAGAGGAGAAACAATAAAGAAAGTACAACGATAAAAACAAAAGACTATGATTTTAACGATTAAAGATGTAGACTACTTAGGAGATTATACTCTTCTTTGTACTTTTAATGACGGAGTAAAGAAAAAGGTTGACTTAACCTCGCTCTTAAAATACCCAGCATTCAGCGAGTTGAAAGACAAAAACAAGTTCATTCAATTCGGATTAGACCAAACAATATTTTGGGCTAATGGTGCCGATATTGCGCCAGAATATCTCTATGAGCATGGAGTAACAGCAGACAACTAAACAACATGAAATCGGACAACGTATAGTGGAACAGAGCGGAGCATCACGTGCTGAATATGAAAAGCATGTGATAGAGGTCGCTTAGGCCGCTCTTACAGAGGAATTCGGGAATGGATCTCATATACGAACATTGCCAACTACAAAAGATTCCATCTGACGTTCAACGACTTACAAATTCTTCAGACAGTGTCTGAGGAATTCAACAATCCAATTCAACAGGCACTGCCTGCTGAATTATCTCCGCACTTTCAAAAAGGGCAGACACCGCCTGCCCAATTCTAACTACGCCTTCTTCCTTGGTCTCATTACGAGCGTCTTATACGAGTAGAAGACAAGAAGGCACGTGAATGGTATGCAAAGGAGGCACCATTACAAAAAGGTCAGACGCTGCCTGACCTTTTTTATCTCATTTTCGTATAACTATCCATTTATCTATTAAACTATCACTTTTTCTTGCATAAAGTTTGCAATTTCCAATATTTATGCTTACCTTTGCCGTTGTTAAGAGGGAACTCATAACACATTACCAAATATCTTATCATCAAATAAGAAAGGAAATAGCAAATGGAACTGAAAGAGACTTTCCAAAAAGTGAAGGCAGCTAGCAAAACACTTGGTTTGCTAACTGATGAACAACGTAATGAAATCCTGCAGGCGGTGGCTGACGCTATCATCGCAGAAACTCCTGCGCTCCTTGCAGCGAACGCAGAAGACTTGGCGAAGATGGACAAGGCGAACCCGCTCTACGACCGATTGCAACTCACAGAGCAGCGACTCCAGGATATTGCTTCGGATATGAGACACGTCAGTACACTGCCCTCACCGCTCGGAAGAGTTCTCAAAGACAAGACGCTCGAAAATGGTTTGCATCTGCAGCGAGTAGCCGTTCCATTCGGAGTTATCGGCATGATTTACGAGGCTCGTCCTAATGTGACTTATGATGTTTTCTCACTCTGTTTCAAGAGTGGAAATGCGTGCGTACTGAAAGGTGGAAAGGATGCAAACGCCTCAAACTCAGCGGGTGTCGAACTTATCCACAGGGTGTTGATAACTTTTGGTATTGATCCGAATATTGTTACATTGCTCCCTGCTACCCATGAAGCTACCGGCGAAATGCTGAATGCCGTGGGCTATATTGACCTCTGTATTCCTCGTGGCGGAAAGAAGCTCATCAACTTCGTGCGTGATACTGCCAAAGTACCGGTTATAGAGACCGGAGCCGGCGTGGTACACTGCTACTTCGACAAGGATGGTGACCTGGAGATGGGCAAGCGCATCATCACCAATGCCAAGTGCCGAAGAGTGAGCGTATGCAATGCACTCGACTGTCTGCTGATTCACGAAAGCAGATTAAACGACCTCCCTGCCCTCTGTGAAGGACTCGCCGAGAAGCGAACCAAGATTCATGCAGATGCTAAGGCTTACGAAGTTTTAAAGGGACACTATCCAAACACCTTATTATATAAGGCAGAGGAAAGCGAAGCGAAAATGAAGGAGGCAGGTTTGCTGACTGCGGATTGCAAATTCACAGACTCAACAGAAGCAGATGCTAACATGAAGAGCATCTGGAATACCGAATGGCTCAGCATGCAGATGGGTATCAAGACCGTCGCTTCAGAAGATGAGGCGCTCGACCATATCGCTACCTACGGAAGCGGACACAGCGAGAGCATCGTTTCCAACAACGAAGCTGCCCAGAAGAAATTCCAGGCATTGGTAGATGCAGCCTGCGTTTATGTAAACGCTCCTACCAGCTTTACCGATGGTGCACAGTTCGGATTGGGCGCAGAGATTGGCATCAGTACCCAGAAGCTCGGAGCACGCGGACCAATGGCGCTAGAAGAAATTACCACCTACAAGTGGTTGATTACAGGAAATGGACAAACAAGGAAGTGAAGAGTGAAGAATTCAATAGCTTTATATTAGAAATAACAAATAAAAAACGAAATAACAATGAAGACATTCTTTAATGTTGAAGACCTTGGCGACCTGAAAGCAGCGCTCGCCGAGGCACAGGAAGTGAAAGCAAACCGTTTCGGTTATCAGGAGTTGGGCAAGAACAAAACCTTGCTGATGATATTCTTCAATAACAGTCTCCGTACCCGACTGAGTACACAGAAGGCTGCGATGAACCTGGGCATGAATGTGATCGTGCTTGATGTGAATGCTGGTGCATGGAAACTGGAGACAGAGCGTGGCGTTATCATGGATGGCGACAAGAGCGAGCACCTGCTTGAGGCAATCCCTGTGATGGGTAGCTTCTGCGACCTTATCGGTGTTCGTAGCTTTGCCGGTTTGAAAGACCGTGACTACGATTATGCTGAGACCATCGTGAACCAGTTCGTGAAGTACAGCGGTCGCCCTGTCTTCGCTATGGAGACTGCTACCGTTCACCCACTCCAGGCATTCGCCGACCTCATCACCATTGAGGAGCATAAGAAGGTGGCTCGTCCTAAGGTAGTCCTGACCTGGGCTCCTCATTGCCGTGCCTTGCCTCAGGCTGTACCAAACTCATTCGCCCAGTGGATGAATGCAGCCGATGTAGATTTCGTGGTTACTCACCCTGAGGGATACGAACTCGACCCTAAGTTCGTGGGCAATGCCAAGGTAGAGTACGACCAGAAGAAGGCGCTGGAAGGTGCAGACTTCGTTTATGCCAAGAACTGGAGCTGTCCGGGCGTGAAAGACCCAGCACAGTATGGCGAAATCCTGAGCAAGGATATGAGCTGGACCATCGACGAGGAGCACATGAGCTGGACCAACGATGGTTGCTTCATGCACTGTCTGCCAGTTCGCCGTGGCTTGATTGTAACCGATGATGTCATTGAAAGCAAGAACAGCCTGGTGATTCCAGAGGCAGCCAACCGTGAGATTTCAGCCGAGGTGGTCATCAAGCGTATGCTCGAATCACTCTAAAGCAGGAAATAAGAAAAAGATAGGGGGAAGTAAAGGAAAACAAGCCTTTATTTCCCTCTTTTCCGTTCTATCCAGCCTGTTCCTATCCCCATATCTCGGTATTTTTATCATTTCATCCTGTCTATATTCTTGTATCTCAGATATTATCCGTACCTTTGCTGCCGAAAAAAAGAAAAACAAGATGGACAAATACATAATACTTTCACCAGAAGCTAAGGGTTCATTCAATGATCGCCTTAACTTTCTGTATCTAAAACTAGGTAACTTTCTCGATACTGAGAAACTGGAAAACCGTACCTTGCAATATTGTAAGGTATTCCTCAGCGACGCCCAGAACCAGATAAAAGAGTTAGAAGAATCTCTCCTTTATCAGGAGTTTCTGAAAGGTGCAAACCTCACTATCGTGGAACAGACTCCACTGAATGGCAGCAAGGTGAGTCTGCTGATCAAGACAACGGACTCCCAGACTCCCATTCTCTTCCACAGTCTTCGCCTTACAGAGGAGGAGGCTAAGGGAAAGGATTCGTACGAACAGACCCGTCTTCTCTTCAATAAATACCTGAAGACTATCGAAGGTACGGATATGACAATGGAACGCAACCTGATTCGCACCTGGATATACGTCACCAACATCGATGTAAACTATCAAGGCGTAGTAGAAGCCCGTAATGACATCTTCGATAAAGAGGGATTGACAGCCGACACCCACTACATCGCCAGCACAGGTATCGGTGGCGCCACTCCGGTACGCCATGCAGCTGTAGCCATCGACTTCCTCACCATCCCCCATATCAAGGAAGAGGACAAGAAGTATCTTCAGGCACTCGAACATCTGAATCCTGCCCATGAATATGGAGTAGCCTTCGAACGAGGAACCCGGCTTACGCTACCTACCCATACTCTCCATCCAGAAGGAAGCCAGCAATTCAAGCAACAATACTTCATCTCCGGTACAGCCAGTATCGACAAGCATGGAGATGTGGTCTATGAAGGAGACATCGTGCGCCAGACCGGCAGACTGCTTGAGAACATCGGCGCCCTGCTGAAAGATGGCGATGCCACGATGAATGATATCCAATACTTCATCATCTATCTGCGCGACATCTCCGACTATCATACGGTTGACAGACTGATGCAGCAGTTTTATCCACAAATCCCCCGCATCATCGTGGAGGCAAAAGTATGCCGCCCCGGCTGGTTGATAGAAATGGAATGCATTGCAGAGAAGGAATTATGTTCTACAGAATAAGGAATTATAAAGATTCCGTTATCTAACCTTTGTCGGAATCCTCTTATCACTCATGATTTCATTTCCTGCCGCACGGGCATCCAGCTCTACTGGCTTGGATGTGAAATCAGGGGTATTATAGGAATCCAGCAACTCATCGTAATACTTCTTCGGATTGCGCTGTGGCAAGAGGAACGGCTTGCTTACATTGCCCTTGTCATCAATGCAGGCAAGATAAAGACGGGTATAGAGACCGTCACCGCGACGGGATGTAAAGACAAACCAACGGGAATCCCTGCTCCAGTTGTGCCAGCTATCGATGGCACTGCCCAGAATATCACGACCGCCACACCGAAGAGCAGCGACAGCAGCGGTTTCCAAGTTTTTATCATCAAATTCTTCATGAGATTATATTTTAAATTCATGTTCTTTCCACAACGCCCGTGGACGATTTAGGACATTCCTTATACCCGTACAAAGTTACAATAAAATATTGTAACTTCCAAACAAAAACATGCAATTCAACAAGATAGTACAGAAGAAAAGCAATAAAAGCCAAATCCTGCTAACGTAATGATACGAAAAGCCCCGACTACATAACGGCAGTCGTGGCTTAGACCTATTCCGTCAGAAACTCTTCACCGCCTGGAATGCCGATAAACACAAGGGATTCCGAGCGAAAGGTGAAGAGTGAAGAGTATTTCTTCGTAAGCTTCGCATAAAAACGAAACAAAGGCATTGGGGAAGGCTGTTCTAGGCGAACAGTCCACTAGCGGCTATAGCGCCAGTAGGCTGTCTGTGGTTTGCCTGTTAACTGTCTGTCGTAAACAGCTTATGAATTACCAATTAGGAGGCTGATTAAAACAGGCAGATAATAACAGTTTCCAACATCATCAAACAGAAAAAGTATTACCTTGCCGCTATTGAGCAGCAAGGTAATTACGTACAGGATTGGCATACATCTCGAGAATTCTCTCTCTCAAGTAAGCTTCATCCTTATTTGGAAGGTCAATTTTCGCAAGCTGACCAGCCATATATTTTTCAAATTTTGCCTTATCTTCTGCAGTATATTCTGCCTGATGAGCAGTTGAGTTTTCAAGCAAATCAAGAGCCACATAGTTGCCCGGATAGAGGCGGTAGTTCTTGAATATCTGCTCATCCATGTAGGCGGCTACCTTATTATATATATCCTGCTTAGGCATATCAGGATCAAGACTGTCCAGATAATCATCAAGACATGGAGCTGCATGATAATGCACATGACCCTTATAACCGAAGATACCGGTCTGCATGCTTACCAGGTCATCCATAGGTCCCTTCTTCCAATCGGCATTATCGCGCTTCTGCTGGAACTCCTTTGCCTTCAGGAAATCGCATGGATCATATTCGTAACTGATAGAGAGCGGTACGAGATGAAGTTGTTTCAGGCGGTCGATAATGCTGCCCTCACCACCCATCGACATCATCTGCAGAATACTCTTCTGGGTGCGGTCATTACTGTCCTTGGCCCTACCCTCGCGCTGGGCTATCCAGATGTTCTCGTTCTTCTCCTTGATGGCAAAATGCATATAGTCGGAAAGGCGCTTGCTCGACATCAGCATCTGTCGCATGCTCAGGGCACGCTCTACGATAAACGCCTTGTTGACACGTACCAGGTCCTTGACCCAAGGAAGAGAAAGGAGATTATCACCGATGGCAATCTCACAGGTGGTCTTAAAACCGTTATCGATAAGAAGGACATCGAGGATGGCTGAATCGAGCACGATATCACGGTGATTACTGATGAAAGTATAATTACGGGTATTATCGAGCGATGTACAATCCATCTCGCAGCCTGTTGCTGCCTTCTTCAGAATGCCATGAACAAAATCGTAAGCAAAAGCCAACTGGAAATCCAGATTGGTCTTACATGCCTTCAACTTCTGGGCAATCATCTCGAAAGGTACTTGTGGATAGAGATAGGCAAGCACTTGTTTAAACTGATCGTTTGAAAGCAAACGGTCGAATACCTCTGGGAGATCTTCAGGCTCCCAAGGACGGATGGTATCAAATTCTTGAGGGATATTCATAATATATACCTATTTAATATATATATATGGCTCTGCGAAAAAATCGCAGAACCATATATGAGTTTGTTATTCTAGAACTGATTCTCCACAATTTCGCTGAGCACATCCTTGATATCAAGACCTGCTGCACGAACCTGCTGAGGAATGAAACTGGTAACGGTCATACCTGGAGTGGTATTGATCTCCAGCATGTTCACCTTGTCTTTACCATCCTTATCCTTAGAGATGATATAGTCGATACGGATGATACCGTTGGCATGAAGAATGTCGTAGATGCGTGATGTAGTCTTGGCAACCTCTTCTGCAGTCTCTGGAGAGAGACGGGCTGGAGTGATTTCCTGTACCTGACCGTTATACTTGGCATCGTAATCGAAGAACTCGTTGGTGGTAACCACCTCTGTAGCCGGCAGTACAACAGTCTTCTCGGCTGTCTTGTAGATGCCCTGTGAAATCTCTGTACCATCAAGGAAGCCCTCGATCATTACCTCATTGCTCTCCATGAAAGCCACACGGAGGGCTGGAGCCAGCTGGTCAGCATTCTTCACCTTGCTCACACCAAAGCTACTGCCGTCAGCAGCAGGCTTTACGAAACAAGGCATACCGATGCGCTTGGCAATCTCTTCTTCATCATAAGCTTCACCGCGACGGAGCAAGATACTGTCTGCTACGTTTATACCGAAACCGCGCAGATAATTATTGAGCACATACTTATCAAAAGTCATTGCCTCTACCAGAACACCGCTTGTAGAGTATGGCAGATGGATAAGGTCGAAATAGCCCTGCATCACACCATTCTCACCAGGCTGTCCGTGGATGGTGATATAAGCATAATCGAAATAGACATGCTTGCCGTTCATAACGAAAGAAAAATCGTTCTTGTCAATCTCGATAGTCTCACCATTATCCAAAGCGACATGCCAGTCGGTGCCCTTCACATCGACGAGATAAATATTGTAGCGCTCTTTATCAAAGAAAGAGTACAAACCCTGTCCTGAGCGCAATGATACGTCGTGCTCAGAAGAATCACCACCACATACGATGGCTATCGTTCTCTTGCTATTTTCCATAATTACTAAATATTTTTGAATGTATCTTGTGTGGTGCCAGCGATGAAGCCGCGCCACTTTTCTATTAATTGTCTAAAATCTTCCGGCCACTCACTGTCAAAATCCATCTGCTGCTTGGTTGTAGGATGCACGAAGCCGAGTGTCTTGGCATGGAGAGCCTGACGCGGACAGAGTTTGAAGCAGTTCTGGATAAATGCCTTGTAGCTGCTACTGCGCTGACCTCTCAGAATCTCTGTTCCGCCATACGTTTCGTCCATAAAGAGCGGATGACCGATATGCCTCATGTGAGCACGAATCTGATGGGTACGGCCTGTTTCAAGCACACACTGCACCAAGGTGGTATAACCGAAACGCTCCAACACCTTGTAATGCGTAACCGCCGTCTTGCCTATTCCGCTGTCCGGATCGAAGACCTTCATACGGAGGCGGTTCTTCGGATCACGGCCGATATTGCCTTCTATGCGACCTTCATCTTCTACAATGTTGCCCCAAACGAGCGCATTGTAACTGCGATGGGTAGTCTTGTTGAAGAACTGCTTACCCAGTGCGGTCTTTGCCGTAGGAGTTTTTGCCACAACGAGCAGTCCGCTGGTATCTTTATCGATACGATGCACCAAGCCCACTTCCGGATCATTGGCATCAAACTCAGGCATATCTCTTAAATGCCAGGCTACCGCCTGAATCAAGGTTCCATGAAAGTTGCCCGCACCCGGATGCACCACCATACCTGCTTCCTTATTGACCACCATCAGCTGATCGTCTTCATAAACCACATTGATAGCGATTTCTTCAGGTTTGATACTCGTTTCATGACGAGGACGGTCGAGCATCAGAGTAACCAGATCATTAGGGCGTACCTTATAGTTGCTCTTTACCGGTTTACCATTGACATGGATGAATCCGGCATCAGCAGCCTGCTGAATGCGGTTACGGCTCTGATAGGCCATCTTATCAGCCAGGTACTTATCGATACGCACCGGATCCTGGTTGGCATCCACCTGAACCTTCCAGTGCTCATAGAGTTCATCTCCTCCTTCACCAGAAGCAGCGGTTTCTTCCTCCATTTGGAGTTCATCATCCAGTTCGTCCATATCTCCTGCATCATCAAACCCGAAGTCATCCTCTACAGGAGCATATACCTTATTATATATATAATCTAAAAATATCATTCGTATTACTATTGAATTCTTCACTTTTCATTTCTCCTACTCCACCACTTCCTTCTGGTGGTGTTCGTGCGAAGGAGCAGGCTCTGTGGCTTCCGTACCAGGAACCACCTCGAAGTTGTCTTCATGAGTTTCTCCGCTCATGTCACCTTCGCCTTCCATCACATCTTCTTCGCCGTGATAAACCGGATCTACCACATCGATAGAATCATCAACGCTCCGTTTACCATTACCAACCTGTATGACAAGCACATTATCGATAGAAACCTTATCACCAGCTACAACATGCTTACCCTTAACGAGGATACCATAAACCCAATCCTCTTCGCCAGGAATATATTCAGGTGTACCCAGTTTGAATCCCATAGCAGTAAGTTTAGCCATTGCCTCTCGCAACGAACTGTTGTCAATGACATCAGGAATGGTGATACGTGGAGAATGATCAGAATTGATGGTAACATAGATAACATGTCCCGACTTTACCACTTCTCCGAAAACCGGAGTCTGCTCCAGAATGACATCAGGCGGCAAAGAGCGGACATATCCCGTATCCGTTACAACAATTTCCAATCCCGCATCGTCGAGGATATGTGTAGCATCATCGATATTCTTATATCGAATATCCGGCACACGGATGGCCTCACCATGATGGGTATAGATATCAATGCCGTACTTGACACCGGCACAGAGCAACACCAGCACCAGAATCATGGCACCGATATTCCCCCAAAGGTACTTACTCTTAAACTTATTTATAAACTCTGATGAAGTCATATATTATTTTTTGGTGCAAAGATACAAGTATTTGGGGGAAGAACAAAATAAAAAGGAAAGTTTTTGCACTCTCACCACCTAATTTTATGATATAAAAACAAAACATCTTTGTTCCCAAAAGAGCAATCTCAGAAAAGGAAGGGGCGTTATAAACAACAAAAAGCAGCAAAGAATACATCCTTGCTGCTTTTAATGTCATCGTCAACAGACGAATCTTTCCTCGGAATTACTTTCCGTGGTGCTCGTCAGATACAGTTAACTTCTTACGGCCATGAGCACGGCGAGAAGCCAATACGCGACGACCATTCTTAGTTGCCATACGCTCACGGAAACCATGCTTGTTTACGCGACGACGATTGTGAGGCTGAAATGTTCTTTTCATTTTTCTTATTTATTTTTTAATTAATATTCTTCACAAAAGTGCAAAACACGCCCTTTTTGGGCTGCAAAATTACGCATATTTTCTGAAATAACCAAGAAAACTACCAAATTTAGCTTAAATATTTATGTTTTTTTCGATATTTCCTTTGATTTTTCATGTTTTTGCCGTAACTTTGCACTCGATTTTGAGATTATTATAATAACATTCAAGATAAACAAGAAATGATTAATTCACAGGAAATTAAGATTGGTACTTGCATCCGCATGGATGGCAAAGTATGGGTTTGCATCGACTTTCAGCACAGAAAGCCAGGTAAAGGTAACACCGTAATGAACACAAAATTGAAGAATGTTGCCGACGGTCGTGTATTGGAACGTACATTCCAGGTAGGTTTCAAATTGGAGGATGTTCGCGTTGAGCGCCGCCCTTACCAGTACCTCTACGAGGACGCTACTGGTTGCATCTTCATGAACCAGGAGACTTTCGAGCAGGTGCCTATCGCTAAGGAGAACGTTACTGGTGGCCAGTACATGAAGGAGGGTGACGTTGTTGAGGTGGTTACTGATACAACTGATGGTACTATCCTCTTGGCTGAAATGCCAGTGAAGACTACTTTGAAGATTACTCACTCTGAGCCAGGTGTAAAGGGTAATACTGCTACCAACGCTACAAAGCCTGCTACATTGGAGACTGGTGCTGAGGTTCGTGTTCCTTTGTTCGTCAACGAAGGCGAGACTATCCAGATCGACACCCGTGACGGTAGCTACCTCGGTCGTGTAAGCGAGTAATACATCCTCTAACAGAAAGATTGTGCTCTTATTGAGTAAAACTAACCCTTAATAGTAAGAAGAATGAAATATTCCATCATAGTACCTGTATTTAATCGTCCTGACGAAGTGGACGAACTTTTAGAGAGTCTGACTCATCAATCTGAGAAAGACTTCGAAGTTGTCATCGTTGAGGATGGCTCACAGACTCCCTGCGAGGAGGTGTGCAAACGATATGAACACATGATGGATATACATTATTACTATAAGGAGAACTCTGGTCCGGGCCAGAGTCGCAACTATGGTGCCGAGCGCGCCAAGGGTGAGTATCTTCTGATACTCGACAGCGACGTGGTCTTGCCAGAAGGTTATCTGAAGGCTGTAAGTGATGAGTTGAGCCGTGAGCCAGCCGATGCTTTCGGCGGTCCCGACAAGGCGCACTCATCATTTACAGATACTCAGAAAGCCATTTCTTATTCCATGACTTCTTTCTTTACCACCGGTGGTATCCGTGGCGGAAAGAAGAAGATGGATAAGTTTTATCCCCGTTCATTCAACATGGGCATCCGCAGGGATGTTTATCTCAGGTTGAATGGCTTTTCCAATATGCGTTTCGGTGAGGACATTGATTTCTCTATCCGTATCTTCAAGGCAGGCTGCCGTTGCCGTCTGTTCCCTGAAGCATGGGTTTGGCATAAGCGCCGCACCGACTTCCGCAAGTTCTGGCGACAGGTCTACAACAGTGGCATCGCCCGCATCAATCTCTACAAGAAATATCCAGAGAGTCTCAAACTCGTGCATCTTCTTCCTATGGTCTTCACCGTGGGCGTAATAGGCACGCTGCTTCTGCTCTTCTTCGGCTTCCTGCCATACATGCTTGGCACCGTTCACGTATTCCCAACCTTGGGCAATGCGATGGCAGCATTGGGCTGCATCGGTCTCGCCGGCATCATTCTCTATACCATCGCACTGTTTATCGACAGCAGCAGAGAGAATCACAGCGTGAAGATAGGCTTGCTGAGCATTCGCGCTGCCTTCACACAGCTGATGGGTTACGGATGCGGATTCCTTTCTGCATGGTGGAAGAGATGCGTACTGGGACAGAGCGAATTCAGCGCATACAACAAGACTTTCTACAAATAAGACTTCCCCGCAAAAAGAGAAGCCAATAATAATCTACTAATCAGTTATTATTATGGCAGAGAAACTAACCATTGCCAATTGGGCAGAAGAAGACAAGCCTCGCGAGAAACTGGAGCGCTTGGGAGCCTCAGCATTATCCAATGCCGAACTCTTAGGTATTCTGATTGGTTCGGGATCTACTGACGAAAGTGCCGTAGACCTGATGAAACGCATTCTGAAGGATTGCGACAACAACCTGAACCAGCTAGGAAAGAAGACCATCAGAGAACTGACGCAATATAAAGGAATGGGACCCGCCAAAGCCATCACCATTCTTGCAGCCTGCGAACTGGGCAAGCGCCGTGCTCTCGATAAGATTGGCACACGTCCCGACTTAGGCTCATCCCTTGCCATCTACAACTATATGCTTCCGAAGATGCAGGATTTAGACACAGAGGAAGCATGGCTCCTGATGATGAACCAGAACTTCAAGCTCATCAAAGCGAGCTGCATCTCAAAAGGCGGCATTACAGAAACGGCAACCGACATCCGGCTCATCATAAAAGAAGCGGTGCTCAACAACGCTACTATTATCGCCTTCTGCCACAATCATCCCAGTAACAATCCTCAGCCAAGCAAAGCCGATGATGTACTTACCCAGAAGATTGCCAAAGCCTGCGAAATCATGCGCCTCTTCTTTATGGACCATGTCATCATAACCGACGGTGCCTTTTATTCATATCACGATAAAGGTAAATTGTAGTCTATTTGGGGTATATTAGACCTTCGGCAAGAAAAAAACAGCTTTTCTTTTTGTTTTGTCTGCAATAATTATTATCTTTGTAGGCAAAAACAAAGATTATTATGACACAAGAAGAAAAGACAAAGATAGAAGAAAAGATCGTAGATGTACTTAAGACCGTTTACGACCCTGAGATTCCTGTCAACATCTGGGACCTCGGTATGATTTATAAAATAGATGTGAAGGACGATGCCACCGTAGATCTCGACATGACCTTCACAGCCCCTTCATGCCCTGCTGCCGACTTCATCCTGGAGGATGTAAGAAGCAAGGTAGACAGCGTGGAAGGCGTAAAATCTGCCAATGTGAACCTTGTATTCGAACCGGCTTGGGATCAGAGTATGATGAGCGAGGAAGCTCGCGTAGAACTCGGCTTTGAATAAAGACGAAGCTGTTGAACTCTTCACTCCTCATTCTTCACTCTTCATTTAAAAAGAATCGCTTATGAAAAATGTATATTTCCTCTCAGATGCGCACCTTGGCTCATTAGCCATTCCGCATGCCCGCATGCAAGAACGCCGCCTGGTCCGTTTCCTGGACAGCATCAAGACGAAGGCTGCGGCAATTTATCTCCTGGGTGACATGTTTGACTTCTGGAACGAATATAAATATGTCGTACCAAAAGGCTATACACGCTTCTTAGGTAAGCTCTCGGAGTTGACCGATATGGGAGTGGAAGTACATTTCTTTACGGGTAACCACGATCTCTGGACCTATGGCTACCTGGAGGAAGAGTGTGGCATTACCGTACATTACAAGCCTCAGACCATAGAGATATACGATAAAGTATTCTATCTGGCACATGGAGACGGACTGGGTGACCCAGACAAGAAATTCAAGTTTCTGAAAAGAGTGTTCCAGAATCATACTTGCCAACGCCTCCTTAATGCGATTCATCCTCGCTGGGGAATGGCTTTGGGCTTGAACTGGGCTAAGCATAGCCGACTGAAACGTGCTGACGGAAAGGAAGAGCCTTATATGGGCGAAAAGAAGGAGTTTCTGGTGCGCTTTGCCAAACAGTATATGCAAAGTCACAAGGATATAGATTACTTCATGTTCGGCCATCGCCACATCGAACTGGATCTGATGTTGAGCAAAAAGACCCGACTGATGATTCTGGGCGACTGGATATGGCAGTTCACCTATGCCGTGTTTGATGGTGAACACATGTTTATGGAAGAATATGTGGAAGGCGAAAGCCAACCATAACAATAAAGGGCAGCTTTATGAGCTGCCCTTTATTGTTATCGCTGTATGCGACCTCCTGAAGAAGTCATGTTATTGATGATTTCTTCTTCTGTAACCAGATTCTGATCACCCGGAACCGTATTCTTTATCGCGCTTGCTGACAGTGAGAAATCCAGGCAATACTGGTTCTTGTCGCCCCACTTCTGATGGGCATGAATATAGGCAGCAATAAAGGCATCACCTACACCCATCGGATCAACAATCGGCTCAATATCATAGATTCTTGTAGTATAGAGCTGATCTTCTACAGCATCATAGAGCAAGCCGCTCAAGGTATGATGACTGCTGGCAATCTGATTTCTTACCGCCATCAGCATCTTCTTACACTTAGGGAAGAGCTGATGCATCTTGCGGAAATACTCCAGATAAGCCTCCTTGGCAATCTCATAGTCTGCATCCAAAGCCTCGAAAGGAATATGAGGCACACCGCTGGCTATCTCCCACTCATTCTGGTCACCAAAGATGATGTCGCTATACTGCATCATCTGGAATAGCACATCATGAGGCTCCAGACCATATCCCCAGAGATTCTTACGGTAATTAATGTCGCAGGCAATGGTCAACCCGTCAGAAACAGCAAGTTTGATGGCATCCATAGTTGATTCCATCGCATCGCGGCTGATAGCACAGGTAATGCCGGAGCAATGGAATACAGCTGCATCAGCCAGCACCTTATCCCATTTCACCATTCCGCGCTTCAGCGTATAGAAAGAAGAATTCTTGCGGTCGTAAACCACACGGGAATTGCGCATAGCTACAGCTTCTTCGAAATAATAAGTTCCGAGACGTTCACCGCCACGCACAACATGAGAAACATTCAGACCGTACTCTCTGAGATGCATCAACGCGGCCTCACCCATCTCACCGTATGGCACACGGGTTACATACTCTACATTATCGCCTAAATAAGCCAAAGAGATGGCTGCATTAGCCTCACTGCCACCATAATTGCCAAACATATGATGTCCCTGAAATAAACGTTGATAACCAGGCTTAGAAATCCTAAGCAATATTTCTCCGAAAGTTACAATCTTTGTTTTCATAATTCTAAAAATTTAAAAAGGTGAAGACTATTCACTTATGTTTCTAGTCTTCACCTTATTATATATAGCGTATGATTACTTGTTAGCAACCAACTCCATTGTATCGCGAGCGATAACAATCTCCTCGTCGGTAGGAACTACTACTACCTTCACCTTACTGTCGTCAGTAGAGATGATAGCTTCCTCACCACGAACCTTGTCATTTACTTCCTTGTTAATCTTGATGCCAAGATACTCCAGGTTCTTGCAAGCTTCCTCGCGCAGGCCGGTCTGGTTCTCACCCACACCAGCTGTGAATACAATAGCGTCAACGCCACCCATAGCTGCTGTGTAAGCACCAATGTACTTCTTGATGCGATACTCATACATACGGAGAGCCAGCTGAGCCTTCTCGTTACCCTCGTTGGCAGCGTTCTCGATATCGCGCATATCAGAAGAAATACCTGTAATACCGAGCACACCACTCTTCTTGTTCAGGAAGTCAGCCATCTCCTGTGGCTTCATGTTCAACTTCTCCATCAAGTAGGTAACGGCAGAAGCATCGATGTCACCACAACGTGAACCCATCATCAAACCAGCCAATGGGGTCAAGCCCATTGAAGTATCCAATACCTTACCATTCAATACAGCAGCTACAGAGCCACCGTTACCGATGTGGCAAGTGATGATCTTAGAGTTGTTCTGGTCGAGACCGAGAATCTCGCAAACACGCTTAGAAACATAGCGGTGAGATGTTCCGTGGAAACCATAACGGCGTACGTGATACTTCTCGTACAACTCGTAAGGAATTGCATAGAGGTAAGCATAGTCAGGCATTGTGCTGTGGAATGCGTTGTCGAATACGCAAACCTGAGGAGTGCCAGGCATCAAAGAGTCAACGGCACGGATACCCTTCAGGTGACCTGCGTTGTGAACAGGAGCGAGGTCGCAAAGTTCCTCGATACCATCCTCTACGCTCTTGTCAACGATAACACTCTCCTTGAACTTGTCACCACCCTGTACGACACGGTGTCCTACAGCGTCGATTTCTTTCAAATCCTTGATAGCGCCGATTTCCGGATCGAGCAAGCACTTGAACACGAAGTTCACACCTTCCTTGTGGTCAGGCATGTCGTGCATGATCTGCTTCTTCTCGCCGTTAGGCAATTTCACCTTGATGAAAGCGTTATCAAGACCGATACGCTCTACACCACCCTGTGCCAATACAGACTCATCGTCCATATTATATAATTTGTACTTGATAGATGAACTACCGCAGTTCAGAACCAATACTTTCATTTTGCTTTCAATTTAAAATTTATAGTTTACAGTCTATAGCATAAACCATCCATCTTACAGCAGCTTAGCCCTATAAACTGTTAACTGTTAACTATTAACTATATACTTACGCCTTCTTAGCATCCTGTGCCTGGCAAGCTGTGATGGCTACCATGTAGTAGATGTCATCAACAGAGCAACCACGAGAAAGATCGTTAACAGGACGGGCAATACCCTGGAGGATAGGACCGATAGCGATGGCACCACCCAAGCGCTGAACGAGCTTGTAGCCGATGTTACCAACCTCGAGGTTTGGAACTACCAATACGTTAGCCTTACCAGCAACGTCAGAACCTGGAGCCTTCTTGGCAGCTACCTCAGGAACGAGGGCTGCATCAGCCTGAAGTTCACCATCGAGATGAAGCTCTGGGAACTTCTCCTTAGCAATAGCTACGGCATCCTTTACCTTGTCAATGATATAAACGCTCTTGCCAGTCTCCTTGTTGATAGCATCCTTTGCGCTATCCTTTGTAGAGAAGCTCAACATGGCAATCTGTGGATCAGTAATACCTGCCACTGACTGAGCTGTATGAGCTGTAGTATAGGCAATCTGAGCAAGCTGGTCTGCTGTAGGGTTTGGAGTTACAGCAACGTCACCCATTACTACAACGCCATCCTGACCATACTGCTTCTGGTCTGAGATGAGCAACATAGCACCACTTACGCAAGTGATACCTGGACTGCACTTGATGATCTGAAGAGCTGGACGGAGAGTATCGCCAGTAGTGCTCAATGCACCAGAAATCTGACCGTCAGCGCCCTCTGTCTTGATAATCATACAACCGAGGTAGAGGTTGTTCTTAGTTACGAGTTCACGAGCCTGCTCTACAGTCATGCCCTTCTTCTTGCGAAGTTCAGCGAGCTTCTCAGCATACTCCTCAGTCTTAGGGTTGTTTTGTGGATCAACGATAGTAGCCTTGTCGATGTTGTTAAGACCCCACTGAGCAGCGAGATTCTTAATATTGGCAGGGTTACCGATGAGGATGATGTCTGCGAGATCATCAGCCAAAACTTTATCGGCTGCTTTCAATGTACGCTCCTCTTCTGCTTCAGGGAGCACGATGCGCTGCTTGTCAGCTTTAGCGCGAGCTACGATTTGCTGTAATAAATCCATTTTACTTTTTAATATTTTATATATTTTGTTGTTTCCTAAGTAGATCTGTCAAAGTGTTAGGTGATGTTATCTTGTTTTTCACCTTTTTGCCACATCGACTTTGCAAAAGTACACATTTTCTTTGAAATAGCAGCGATTAAAATGTGTAAAAAAAGCTAAATCGGGAGATTATTCATATCGTAAAGGTTTACGTAGCAGGAAAAGTGATGAATTCTTCACCCTTCGTTCTTCACTCTTCACTTAACTTATATCATTTCCAGAGTAAGGATGCTTTCCAGTTCCTCGGCAGAGAGTCGGAGTTTGAACTCGCCCTTGATGGCCACGCTGATTCGTCCGGTCTCCTCGGATACAATGACGGCGATGGCATCACTGCTCTGTGATATTCCGAGAGCGGCACGATGGCGGAGTCCCAGTTCCTTCGGAATATCGAGGTTATGACTCACAGGCAGAATACATCCGGCTGCCATGATGCGCTTATTGCTCACCACCATGGCTCCATCATGAAGCGGCGAATTCTTGAAGAAAATATTCTCTATCAGCCGCTGGTTAATCTTGGCGTCTATCTCCTCACCCGTATCCATGATGTCCTTCAGTGGAACGCCTCGCTCTATAACGATAAGAGCACCTACGTATTTCTTTGCCATACTCATACACGCCATCACAATCGGCATGATGGTCTCCTTGTTAGCCTCCTTCTGGCTCTCCTTGCTGGAGTGGAAGAAGCGAACCAGCCGGCGCATACCTTTCTGCGAACCGATTTCATAGAGGAATCTACGGATATCCTCCTGGAAGATGACGATGAGGGCGATGACTCCCACGCTCACCAGTTTATCCAGGATAGAACCCAGCAGGCGCATTTCCAGTATCTGACTCACAAAGAGCCAGATTAGCACGAAGAGCATGATGCCCACGAAGATGTTCAGTGAGCGCGATTCCTTCATCAAACGATAAACATAGAACAGCAGCGAGGCTACCAGGAGAATATCGAGAAAATCTTTGATGCCAAATTCTATCATGTACGTCCCTCCTTCATTGCTTCTATTATCTTCACAGCCTCAGCAGCTTCTTTCACATCGTGCACTCTGAGGATGCTGGCGCCCTTCATCAGAGCGATGGTGTCGAGCACGGAAGTTCCATTGAGCGATGTCGTAGCATCTCCACCCAGCAGCTTGTATATCATACTCTTGCGGGAGATGCCTACCAGAACCGGAAGTTCCATCACGTTCAACTTCTCCATCTCATTATAAATCTGATAATTCTGGATGAGATTCTTGCCGAAGCAGAAGCCCGGGTCGAGGATGATGTCCTTGGCTCCCAGGTCGCGCAACTGCTGCACCTCTTTTGCAAAGCCCTTCATCATCGTTTCGAGTGTAGGCTGCACTGACATTAATATATAAGGTACCTTCAGTTCGCCCACCACACGGAACATTTCAGGATATTCCTCCTGTCTCTGCTCCAGCGGTACATTGACGATGCCTGTAATTCCACCTTCTGATACATCGTTGATGATGTCAGCTCCCCACTCCTCGATACACTTACGCGCCAAGGTAGGGCGATAGGTATCTACGGAGACGGCAGCATCCGGTTGCTCCCTGCGAACGATGTCGAGAGCGAACTTCAGGCGTCTTCCCTCCTCCTCTTCCGATACTTCATCGGCACCGGGACGGGTGGAGAAAGCGCCCACATCAATGATGCTTCCACCTTCTTCTATAATCTGATTAGCTCTCTGAGCTATCTCCATTTCTGTCTGTTTTCTACTGCCAGAGTAGAAACTGTCGGGCGTAACGTTCAGGATGCCCATCACCTGAGGGGTACTCAAATCCATCAAGTGCCCCTTGATATTGATTGTATATTCCATCGGATTATAACTCCTTAAGCCATTTTTTACCGGGCTTAGTATAAGTCCAGGCAAGAAAGCTTCCACCTATGATTGTTCCAACCACAAAGAAAAACAATAGTCCATTGTAAACTTCCATAACTTAATATTTTAAAATTCGATTAGCAATGCCCGCAAAAATGAAGGTCATTACTATACCAAATATAATTACTACATAATTTTTAACTCCAAACTCTCCTTGCAGAATTGGAGCAATACCACCAACCCCAGTTCCAGTAAACGTTAACTGAGATAAATTAAAGAAATAGCCTGCCAGCTTTTCCTTCCTTACTTTCGTTTTATCTTTTTCATCTCTACTACCCATAAAGAGCCTCACTTTCTAAAGATTCATCGAATATTTCTGCAAAAATAGAAAGAATATTCGAGATTACCATCATTTTTTGGGAAAATTGTTTGTTATGTCCATAATTTAGATTACTTTTGCACCCAAAATAACAGTTATAGACTATGGATATTTCAGAACTCTATCAGATTTACCAAGCGCACCCAGTGATTACCACTGACAGCCGCGACTGCCCAGAGGGCAGCATCTTCCTGGCTTTGAAGGGCGCATCGTTTGATGGCAACAAGTTTGCCGACATGGCTTTGGAGAAAGGCTGTGCCTATGTGATTGTTGATAAAAAAGAGTATGCCAAGGAGGGCGACGAGCGCTACATCCTCGTAGAGGACTGCCTCACCACCTTCAAGGAACTAGCCCGTGAGCATCGCCGCCACTTCGATATTCCTGTAGTAGGAATCACCGGAACCAACGGCAAGACCACCACCAAGGAACTCGTCTCTGCCGTTCTCGGCGAGAAGTTCAACGTGATGTTCACCCAGGGCAACTTCAATAATGATGTAGGCGTACCAAAGACCCTCTTCCGTCTCTCACCAGAGAATGAGATTGCCGTTGTAGAGATGGGTGCTTCCCATCCTGGTGACATCCGAAAACTCGTGGAATACGTGGAGCCAACCTGCGGTATGATTACCAACGTAGGCCGTGCCCACCTGCAGGGATTTGGCAGCTTCGAAGGCGTGAAGAAGACCAAGGGAGAGCTCTATGATTACCTCGCAGCCAACGATGCCCTCGTCTTCATCAATGCAGACAACGAGCATCTGATGCAGATGGCTGAGCAGCGCAACATCAACCGCCTCATCACCTACGGCAAGGATGAAAACTGCGATGTATGGGGAGAAGTCATTTCCTGCGCTCCTTTCCTGAAGTTCCGCTGGCGCACCGAGAGTTTCGACTGGCATGAGGTTCAAACCCATCTCATCGGCTCTTACAATATCGACAACATGCTTGCCGCCATCACCATCGGTCTTCATTTCGATGTGAAGCCCCAGCAGATAGATCATGCCCTGGAGAACTACATCCCAAGCAACAACCGTTCGCAATTGGAAGAGACGGCGCACAACAAGCTGGTGGTAGATGCCTACAATGCCAACCCATCTAGCATGGCAGCCGCCATCGAGAACTTCCGCGTGATGGATGTGCCTCATAAGATGGCAATTCTCGGACAGATGGGCGAGCTCGGCGAAGTGAGCCACGAGGAGCACCAGAAGGTAGTAGACCAGCTGCAGGCAGCCGGTCTGGAGAATGTATGGCTGGTGGGCGATGAGTTCAAGAATATTCCATGCAGCTACCGCAAGTTCCAGAATGTAGAGGAAGTGAAGGAAGCGCTCAAGGCGAACCAGCCTCACGACCATTACATCCTCATCAAAGGCAGCAACAGTGTGAAGCTCTTCCAGCTTCCGGAGTTGTTATAAACGGTTATTATCGTACAACTAAAAGGTGTGTGGTTGTACGACTATAGGGTGTTGCCACTAGGCTCGGCAGATGTGCTGACTGCAGTCGGCAGACCTGCTGACTAGGCTCAGCAGAGCTGCTGAGCCTAGTGGGAATCTCTTAGAAACAGCCTCCTTGAACCTGATATTCCGACTTCTTGAACCTGAGCAAACGTATTCTTTCACTTGTTCAGTCATATCCTTGTGCTTGTTCAGTCATATCTGTAGGCTTATTCGGATGGCTCATTGAGTTCACTCAAGCACATTGTTTCGCTCACTCAACAGGCCCACAGCCCCATCTACATGAATTCTGCAACAGCTTTTTAAATACAAAAGAATTTAACTGTACCATAAGCATTTACATCATTATGAGTTTTACGTAACGAAGATTTCATAATGCAAAGATACGATGAATATTTGCAAACGGCAAACATTTATCGGAAAAAAGTATCAGACATTCAATAAAAAAGTATCTTAGGATACTTGCTCATGTATCTTAAGATACTTGGCAATGTATCCTAAGATACTTTGCAATATAGCTTCATGTGCCCATGAAGCCTGTTCATCGGTCAACGAAGTAAGTTTCAACATAGGATGAAGCCTACTTGCTGCACATCCCCAGAAAATACTTATGAATCTCCAGACTTTCGTTCAGTTCAGGATGAAAGGCAGTAACCAGCTGGTTACCCTGGCGGGCAGCCACAATCTTGCCATCTACTTCAGCCAGAACCTCAGCATCTCCCCACACCTCTTTAATATAAGGAGCACGGATGAAAGTCATAGGGACATTTCCCTCGATGCCCTTCATCGGAGCCTCGATGTAGAAACTGCCCAACTGGCGACCGTAGGCATTTCTCAAAGCCGTGATGTCCATCGAAGCAATGCGCTGGCTAGGCTCGCCCTCAATCTTCTTGGCAAGAAGAATCAAGCCGGCACAAGTACCATAAACAGGCAAGCCGGCAGCAATCGCCTCCTTCACAGGCTCCATCAATCCCAGTTCATTCAAGAGTTTCGCCTGGGTGGTACTCTCACCGCCCGGAATAATCAAGCCATCCTTTGGCTGGTCCCAATCCTTCAACTGGCGAACCTCGAAACTATCCACGCCCAACTGAGCCAACTTCTGTCTGTGCTCAGCAAAAGCGCCTTGTAAAGCTAATACTGCTATTCTCATAACATACTTATCTAATATAAAAGCCCCTTCTTGTGCAGGAGGGGCTCTTATCCGTTATCTCATTTATTACTTACCTCTTTCAGCCATGAGCAAAGCAATCTCCTGCTCATTGATACCTACCATTGCCTCGCCGAGATCCTCGCTCAACTCAGCCAGCATCTTAGGATCGTTGTAGTTGGTAACAGCCTTCACGATAGCCTGTGCACGCTTAGCAGGGTTACCGCTCTTGAAGATTCCAGAACCTACGAATACACCCTCGGCACCGAGCTGCATCATCAGGGCAGCATCAGCTGGAGTAGCCACACCCCCGGCAGCGAAATTAACCACTGGCAACTTGCCGTTCTCGTGAACATACTTCACCAGCTCGTAAGGAGCCTGCAACTGCTTGGCTGCCTCGTAAAGTTCATCCTCGCTCATAGAAACCAGTCGGCGGATTTCGCTCTGCATCATACGCATGTGGGTAACAGCCTGAACCACATCACCTGTTCCTGGCTCACCCTTGGTACGGATCATGGTAGCACCCTCAGCAATACGGCGGAGCGCCTCGCCCAGGTTCTTGGCACCACAAACGAATGGCACGTCGAACTGAGTCTTGTCGATGTGATAAACATTATCAGCTGGAGAGAGCACCTCGCTCTCGTCGATATAGTCGATTTCGATAGCCTGAAGAATCTGAGCCTCAGCGAAGTGACCGATGCGGCACTTAGCCATTACAGGGATAGAAACAGCCTCCTGAATACCCTTGATCATCTTAGGGTCGCTCATACGTGAAACACCACCTGCTGCACGGATATCAGCTGGAATACGTTCCAGCGCCATTACTGCGCATGCACCTGCTGCCTCTGCGATTTTTGCCTGTTCTGGAGTTGTTACGTCCATAATCACACCACCCTTGAGCATCTGAGCCAAGTTGCGGTTCAATTCTTGTCTATTTTCTGCCATAATTCTTATATTTTTATTCAATTACGGCTGCAAAGGAAACATTTTTCAGCGAAATAGCAGAAAAATGTTCCATTTTCTGCAAACATTGAGTCATTTTGTATAAAGAGAGATTCGCAAATATATAAGAGATATTCCTGAATATATAAAGCAGTACACAGATTGTACTGCTAAGAGAAACCGAGAGGAGTTCACCTTCTGAACTTCTACATTTTTTGTATCTTAGCGAAAAATTTCGTAACGAAATTTTTCGATTATGGAATATAGAAGACCCATTCTTCAGGAAATGGATACTCAAGAATATGATTGGGTAAGATTATATACAGAGAAATCGCCAGCAAAGCTGTAAAAAAGCTTCGCTGGCGATTCTGCAAGAGAGAGGTTTATCTATGTGTTAAAAATACTAACTCATAGTTTTATGGTTCCTAAGTCTATGAGTTCCGAGGTGGAAAACATAGAGATAAAAAGAAAAAATAACACGGACAAATTGAATTTGTCCGGACAAATTGTCCGGTAGCTTATAAGTTACTAATATTTAACCCTTTACAAGCGACCGGACAAAAGAGCCGGACAAATTCAATTTGTCCGTGTTTCTATTTTAACTTAATTACTTTAACTTTTCTTCGTTCATACACTACGCTGATGCAACTTAGTACCGTTACCAGGCAAGAAGTAAAATGAACCTTATTTTAATCTTTCAGTTTCTTTGCCAGCATTTGGTCTGCGAGTCTATATTTGTATTCCATATTTTCAAATATTTGATTACGTGTGCAAAGATACTACTTTTTTTCGGCATTTCCTCAGTTGGCCGTATTTCATTTCCTCAGTTGGCCGTATTTCATTTCCTCAGTTGGCCGTATTTCGTTTCCTCAGTTGGCCGGACTCATTTTAATCAACAGGTTTTGGTTGTCTGAAAGCAGAAGGCGTTACCCCTCTCATCTTCTTGAAGAACTTGGTGAGATGAGCCTGCGAGGAGAAACCGAAGGTATTGGCTATTTCCTGAACCGTATGCGTGGTGGTAGAAAGCTCGCGCTCTATCTCCTTCACGATGTATTCATCGATGATTGCCTTCGGCGTCTTGCCGGAGATGCGGCGGGTAACCTGAGCCAGATAACGGCCACTCACATTCAACTGGTCGGCATAAAAATGAACATCGCTATAAGTGCGGCAGAAGTTATTAACCTGCGAGATAAACTGGTTGTAAAGTTCGGAACTTCTGCCCTGCAGATTGCTCTGGCGCACGAGTTCTACATTGATGAAATCCTGCGCCATCGCCAACGCCTCCTCCATCTTCTTGCCCTGATTCAGATAAACGGCAAGAGCTGAAGAAAAACGGTTGATGAGACCATGGGAATTGGCATTGTCGAGGCGATAGATCCGGAGTCCCTGCTTCTCGGCAAGGCTCAGCAGCTTGGAATTCTGCAGAATGATGTCGCTCTCCTTCTTGCGTGACACGACGACAGAACAGAGCGGCAGCAGACGGTATTTGATCTGGCTCACCACATCTTCCGTCATCAGCGCATCGCCCTGGCTCGACCAGATGGCAGGGGCATAGATGATATGGGCAGGACGGTATTTGGTCAACGCATCGATGACCACATTCAGCGTCTCCACCCTGCGTATCATACCAATCTTCACTATATCAGGCTGCATATCGTTCATGATAGCCTCTATCTGCCCCGAAACAATCTCGGCAGGAATATCGAAGAACTCCTGAATACCGAGCGTATTCTGCACAGTGATGCTGGTTATCGCCGAAACAGCATAACCGCCCAACTCGGAAATCGTCCTGATGTCCGCCTGTACACCAGAGCCTCCGGTGCTGTCTGAACCTGTAATCGTTAATATCATATCCTTAAACTTTGAACCCGATGATAAGTTTGAGGGCAAAGATACAAAAAAAGAGCGAATAATCCGCAGAATTTGCAGATAATTCGCTCTTTTTTTATTCTTCAGTGAGATCTTTACATTCCTTGAGTATCTCGGCAGGAACCTCATCGCAACGCTTGTAGCGGCTGATGTCGGTAACATCGTCCTTGGCGGTCCATATCATGGAACCGGAAGCCAGGAGGCGGGTTACGAGATAACTCTGATTCCAGTCGCCCTTACCATTATCATAGCTTCCGCTGATGATGTAGCCCTGGTATGGATCGTTCTTGATAGCGAACGAACCGGTGATATGGCGACCATACATACTGTCAAACTTCTGATACATCTCGAAAGTCTGGTCCTTGCGATTGAAAACGATGTAGCAGTATGTGCCCTCAGCAAGAGGTTCACCGTTCCACTCAGCCAACTTCCATGTGCCATGAAGATTGGCAGGCGTAACTTCCAGAGAAGGCTCCTCCGGTTCTTCATCATCGCTGCTGCAGGCAGCAAAGCCGCAGGCAAACAAAGCAATCACCAGGAGGGTGAAGAGTTTTTTCAAATATTTCATTGTCTTGGTATTTTTTTCTTTTTTACTTTTTTCCTTTTTTACCTTTTTACCTTTACAACGACCTGTATCGTTCTGTCAGACGGGCGGGCGTCCAAGCCCTCCAGAATAACAGGGAAGGTGAAGGATTCGGGCATCGTAGCCGGAATCTTATCGGCTATGATGGTGATGACGAGGTCAGCCTCATCACCCGGTTCTATCACCTCAGGCTCTGTCGTAAGACGGGCATAAGGAGGAAGAAGGAGGCTGGATATACGGAGCGGCTTGTCACCGCTGTTTCCGCAGAGGATACGTGCCTCAGGCTCTGTGCCCGGCTTTACCTCTGTGATACTTGCCTTCGCCTGTTTCAGTCTGAGTGCGCCCATCTTGTGCGGATAGCGTGCCCACTGGTCAGCACCCGGCAGTACCTTTCCCGTTAAGGCAAGCTTAACGGCAGGCTGTCCCTCTACCTCTTTCAGATAGAGATAAGCACCCGTATTGATGGTGCCCGGATAGCGGTTAGGCGTGAAGGTGATCTGCACCTGACAGGTATCGCCAGGCTTCATCACATCGCCCCTGACATAAGAACTGGTACATCCACAGGTGGTTCTCACCTGTGTGATGTGCAGTATCTTCTTGCTCACATTCTTACCTACGAAGGTGAAGGTGCGAGGCGCATCGTCCTCGGTCATCGTACCTGCATCGATAAGCGGATGCTCAAACTTCAGCAGTTCCTCCTGCGCATTCACCGTAACAGGCAAAGCCAGGAAGAAAAGCGATAGGAAAGCAAATATCTTCATATTACATCCAACCATTGTTACCGGCACTCTTTCTAACGGTCACAACTACGGTCTGGCTGGTACCATCGGCAGCTGTTACGGTGAGCGATGTACTTCCGGCAGCGAGTCCCTTCACGATGAGCGTCTTGCCATCTACCGAAGCAGAAGCTACGCCGTTCTTCGCTACAGAGCAAGAAAATCCCCCTGTCTGACCTGCGAAATATGCAGCGAGGTTGAGAGAAACTGTCTTCTCGATGCCTACATAGACGTTAGGCAACTTCATATCAGAACTGAATACCTTGTTCGTGATGTTATTCAAGAGCTGAGCTGCATCAATCAGACCAGCACCCATCTTGCCGATGTACTTAGAGAGCTGTACAATCTCTGGCGAAGCACCTACGGTAGTATGGTTCATATAGTAGGTCTTAGTTGCACCATTCTGATAATGACTATCCAAATCCTTCACAGATTTCTTCATCAGGGCTACGAAGTCGGCAGCACGATAATGACGGTTCGTCTTGGCAGCATAAGCGAGACCCAAGGCAGCCACACCCGAAACATGAGGACAAGCCATAGAGGTTCCCTCCATGTAGCCGTAAGCAGGCTGACCGTTCTTGATCATCGTAGAGAGCACAGCACCTTTCTGCTCGGTGGTCTCTGCCCAGTATTCATCTTCCTGCTCGCCAATCTTGCTGTAATATTCCAAGTCGCCACCAGGAGCGCTCAGGGTTACGAGCGAACCGAAATCGGTGTAGCAGGCTGGAGTAAAGTCGGCAGCTAATGAAGATACGCAGACGCACTTAGAGTAAGCACCTGGGAAAGCAGGATTGCCAGCATACTCGTTACCGGCTGCGAAGACTGGAATACCACCGTCGATGACACCATTAGGCGAACCGGCATTGTTGATGAAGTAATCCAGAGCTTCCTTCTCCAGCGGATAGGTCTCAGCCCATTCCTTCTCGGTAGCAGGGCCCGGAGTATAACCGTTGATGATACTAGACTCTGAAGAGTTGTAACCCCAACTGCACTGCAGGATGACTGCACCATTATCGGCAGCATACTTGATGGCTCTCGCCTCGCCTGCCAAGGTTACACTGTTCTGACCGGAGAATACCTGACAAGACATAATCTTGACACCAGAGTTAGGAGTTCCGTCACCACCGGCAACACCAGATACACCGATACCATTATTATTTACGGCTGCAATGGTACCAGCTACGTGAGTACCATGACCGGTGTCATTGGCATCAGTCCAGGTAATATCGCCGCTCTCAGTAACGAAGTTGTAGCCATGAAGGTCGCCCTCATAACCGTTTCCGTCGCCGTCAGTCTGGGCACCCTGAACACTTTCGCCCGGGTTGCACCACATGTTGGCTGCCAGATCAGGGTGCGTATACATCACGCCCTCATCAAGAATAGCCACGATGATAGAAGGATCGCCTGTACAGGTCTTCCATGCCTCAAGTGCATTCACATCACATCCTGCCTTAGCGCCTACCTTGTTGTTGTTGAGGTTCTCAAAATCATAGTTGCCCTCGCCCAGGTTACGGTAATGCCACTGGCTGGTAAAGCCCGGATCGTTTGGCTCGCTATTGGCTGCTGAGCGGGTAGACTTCTGCTGAAGTGCCTTATCGCTGAGATAGATGCGCTTGCTGTCGGTATTGTAAGCACGCTTGATGCGGCCGTTGGTCTGAACCTTTGAGATTTCGCCCAACTGCTTCAGGCGCTCGGCAGCCGTCTTCAGGTCGGTTCCCTTATTAAACTTCACCGTATACCAGAGGTGGAGTCCCGCCTCGCGGGTTCTTGCCTCAGTATTTGCATCTACCGGGAACACACGCTCGAAGCTGTAGCTTCCCAGGATGTCGAGCACCTCATCGGTAGAAGGAATACCCGAACGGGTAGCCTTTCCGGCGCGGGTCTTGCTCAGTTGTGCCTGGTCGAGGATATCGCTCATCTCCGGACTGAACTTAATCAGCAACTCACCCGCCTCAGCATCTGCAGGAATGGTGATTTCTGAATTGCCGTCAGAAGAGCCGATGGTTGACAGGCTGTCAGAACAGCCCGTCAATGCCAATGCGACCATTGCTATATAGAAAAACTTTTTCTTCATTGTTTGCTTCTATATTGTTTTTATGTTTATCTTACTTTTTCTTAGTTCTCCTGTACTTAGCCATCAGCGCAGCTTCATCAATATCGCCTGCTGCCACGTATGTGCGGTAGTAGAGCGGATAAGCTACACCCGGAACCTCCCAGTTGCTGCCTGGGTCGCTGGTTCCGTAATAGTAGTCGTAGCTGTAGCTGTCGTCTGTCATATTAGAGAAACCAACGGCAGCGCCATCGCTATTCTTACCCTTAGGCTGCTGGTTGAACACCATCGTTGGTGCATTCCATTCTACCAGGTGTGGATGGAAGAGAATCCAGTTTGGCACCTTTCCTGTAAAGAAGTTCAGGTTGAGTGACAACTGACGGCAGTTTGGCAATACACGTGGCACCTGAAGAGGATAAACATCCGCACTAACTACAGAACCATCCTTGTGTTTGCAGGTTACAGGGTTATCCCAGCCTGAGAGCAACCACTTGCAGGTATCGCCTACCAGCTTGTCGAGATAATCTTCCTTGTTGGTAGAGAAGTCAGACTTGGTGTATCGGGTAGCCTTGCCGGCAGCCTCCAGTGCCTCAGTCATCTCTTCATCGGTAGGAAGTTCACCCTCCAGGAAGCAGTAAGACAACTCCAGTGTATTCAACTTATCCCATGTCAGGAGCTTGAGAAGCGCCTGGCGGTCTGGAGTTCCGGCATTTACCTTACCATACAGTCCGATAGGATAGTTATTATAAACATAGACGCCTGATGCATTCTTTTCGCCCAGCGAAGCGATGTCGAAGAGAACATCCGTACGGCGCTGTGCGTAGAGAATGAGGTTACGCAACTTAGGGAAGTTCTTCTCGTTGACGATATCGGTGATATCTGACAACTTGTTGAAGTTGTTACTTACCAGGTTGAGCGATTCAAGACTCTTGCCCAGATTAATAAAGTTAGCAGGCAACTGAGTCAGACCGTAAGCCTGAACGGTAAGATTCTTCAGATACTTCAGCGAGCAGATTTCATCACCGAGGTTCACCTCACGAATCTGGTTGTTCTCGTTGGAAGTAACAGAGAATGACTCCAGGAACTTGAGGTTGCCCACTTCCTTAGGAAGAGTTTCGCCACTCTTGAGGTTGAACATGCTGAACTTGACAGAACGTACACGTCCTAAAGCCTCAGGATGTTTTTTCACTAAATCATCAGTAGCTTCCCAGAGCGTTACGCCGCTCCAGTTGCGCATGTTATCGCTGGAATCGAAGGTAGCAATGCTACCCAGTTTCTGGTTGATCATGATGACAGAGAGAGAGTCACCGGCACGGTTGTCCTCAATCTTTGGTGCTGCCTTCTGACGAATGGTCAGGATAACATCATCTGTAGGATTGCCATCTGCATCTACCAGCTGGTCTTCAGCCTTGACTGGCACGAGATGAACCTTAGCCACACGAACGGCAGGAACCACGTTCATCGCCCAGCGGAACTTGAACTTCACGGTGCGAGGACGGTACTTTCTGTCCAGCACGATACCCAGGTTAGTACCTGTCAGCTTATCTTCATCCTTACTGTTCAGGAGCCAGTGCTCGCTCTCGTTCTCTGCCTTCTCGGCATCGGTCAGATCACCCTCAAAAGAATACTCTATCTTACCAATCTTGCATTCCACGTTGGCAGAAATCAGACTCTCGAAAGCACGGTTATCGTAAGAATCGGAGTTTTCGATTTCTACAACAGAATCCTTCAGGAAGATCTGCTTGCCATAACCGAACTGGGTGATGGTAAGCTTGCAACTCTGTCCGTTGGCACCCTGGAAACTGAGTTCTGTGCTGCGGAGCGTGTTGGAAAGAGTAGAATCCACCTTGATGGTACCCTCAACAGAACCCACGCCGTTGGCAGGCGAAAGCGTCAGCCAAGGCTCAGAGGTATTAGCTACCCAGTCCTGTGAGGCAGCGATGGCTATCTGCTCTGTTCCACCCTGAGGGCCTATGGCTATCTCCTTTTTATCGAGCGCCAGTCCTCCTGGGATATCGACATCATCCTTATCGCTGCAGGCTGTGAAAAGCCCGGCAGCGAGAACGATACCTAATGTCAGTTTATTCATATATTTCATATTACTACTTTCTTATAGGGTTTAATTTTCGAGATCCAAAGCATCGCAACCGCGGATGTCCTGATTCTTGTTGTAGAACAGCATATACATACCTGCCTTGATGTATGCGCAGACGCTCGTTACATCGATAGAGATGTTAGGGTTGTCTGCGATATTCAGGATATAAAGGTGAGAGGTCAGTGTCTCTTCTACCTTACGGATATCGTTGGAACCAATCTGGAACTGGATCAGGCTCGGACAGGTTGTGATTCCTGTAGGCCATGTACGCAGGCAACGCTGGTCGGTCTTCTCATCACGCTGGTGGTTGATGGCAAAGGCACGGAGCACGGCACTGTTCAATGGCTGGGTTGGCACCTCGGTGAAGCAGTTGTAGCTCAAGTCCATATTGGTAATGTATGGCAATGTGGTTGAGCGGAAGTCATCAGAGAGGGATGTCAACTTGTTGAATCGGAAGTCGATAACCTGCAGCAGATAAGCCTTCTTGCCCTTGATGGAACCCTTAGGAATGGTGCGCATCTGGTTGCCGCTCAAATCGATGGTTGTGATTGGCGAACCGGCAGTAAACAGCTCTGAAGGGAACTTCTCTATCTTATTGTTTGACAGACTGACTGAAGCTGCATTAATACCCTTGTAGGTACCATGACTATTATCTACACCTGTAATCTCATTGTAAGAGAAGTCTACAGAACCCATCTCGCGAACAGAACTTGCATCGAAGATATTCGGAATCTTCTTCAACTTGTTATGAGCGAAAGTCAGACTTTCCACATCATCTGTAAAGGCACAGAGATTAGCAGGAATCTCTTCAATCTGGTTGTTGTTCAGATAGAGAGAAGAGAGAGCTACCTCAGAACCAAACGGATGTACCTTCTTGATATTATTGTAAGCCAGGTCGAGCAAACCGAGATTTACCATCTTTCTCAATGCAGAAGACTCAGGGAACTCCTCCAGGTTATTGTAACTCATATAGAGAATCTGGAGTGTCTTACCTGTCTTCTCCTCAGCTAAGCGAGTCCAATCTTTTCTCAACTGATTAGCAGAGATTCCCTTGCATCGCGCCAGGTTCATCGCCTGCAATTTAGGGAGCTTATAGTAGAAGTCTGGAATGCGACTGATCTTCGGACAGTTGTAAAGTTCGATATCGGTCAGGTTTTCCATCTTGTCCCAATCCTCTTCCTTAAACTCCTGTGCAAACTTACCATAAACAGGATCGTCAGGCTTATAGAAATTCGCACAAACCGAGTCGGATGTGATAGAAGAGTTACCGATATAGAACTGCTGCAACTTAGTCAGGCGATAGATGGCCTTAGATACACCTGTAATCTTGTTGGTCAATGTACCGATCTGCGCATCCTTCAGGTTGATGCGGCTGTCCTTCTTAATTCTGTTCTTCGGTGCCACCTTAGGATCAGAGTTGTAGCTTTCTACAATCATATCCGACATGTTGGCACGTGGGTCATACTTCAGGAACTTGTTCTCATAGTCGTGACGCATGCTGCTCTTCTTTGCTGCAGTCAGACTGTTGGCATCATAATTATTGAAGATGTTGGCACCAATCTTCTCATCGTGAGAACCGAGGTTGAGCACCTGGAGTTCTGTCAGCTGTCCGATGGCATCAGGTACGATTCCCTTTGCACCGAAACCGGCGATAACGAGACCGATGACACGGCCGTTGCTGTTGAGCGTTACGCCCGGCTGTTCGCCCCACATATCGAGTTCCTTGTTGAAGTTCCAGTTAGCTCCCTTGAAGGTAGCATCGCCATAGAAGCTCCACTCCTTACCATGGAGAGATTCCCAGATAGCCTTCAAAGCCTCATAGTCCTTGATATACTCCTTTGTCTTGGAAAGGAGGATAGGCACCTGAGCCGTATCATTCAGTTGATTATCCTCTACGATAAACGCCTCACCCTTTACAGGCTGGGTTTCGTACTTGGTCTTCACCGCACCTGTCTTCCCGTAGGTGGTATAAGAGGTAACCTGATAAGTACCGGCAGGCAACCATACGGTAGAATCACAGTAAGCTGTACCTGTATCCATATACTTATCGTTCTCATTGTCAGGATTCTGATGCTCTTCGCTAGACTCCTTATATTTCACCTTCAGTTCAGGAAAGGTATAGGTCTCACGGGTAAAGAGGTTGGTTACGCTGACGTCAACGAGACGGATGTTAGAGAAGAGATACTCAGTACCACCGGCACGGGTCTTCTCCCACTCCTTCACGAGATTGAACTTCACCTTACCACGCTCCACAGTCTCCACCATAAGGTTCTGTACTTCCAGACCGCCACCTACTACAGTGAATGTTTCGCCGGCAGAAGAAGCCAGCAACTCCTCGTCTACCGCATCATAGAGATAGAAACCGATAACGGTGTAAGTACCCGAAGCGAGTTGCAGTTTTTCACTTCTCAGACCATACTCTGCATTCTCTGAATTATAAGAATTGAGCACCAGTGTCTGAGAGACAGTTGTACCGTTGTGCTCCATGACCACCTTGATTTTCTTGGCATCATCCAGTTTCTCAAGTTTGTCAAGGGCAGCAGCACGGGTAGCTCTAGAAGAAACCTTCTTGCTGAGTTTGAACTGCACATATCCGTATGTGCCGTCCCAGCCTCCGGTTTCATCATCCGAGCAACTTGTTGCTGCAAAGGTCAGGAGAGAGACCAAGAGCAACAAGAGTGCCTTTGAAAATATTTTCATTCTGTTCATTACTTTCTAATTTTTCTGATAGAAGTATGTTTCTTACTCATTCCCTCACCAGGAGATTCAACAACAAGAACCTTTACAGGAGTTCCGTTGTCCTTGAATACCATAAACATTGGAGTAGCAGCAGGAACATCTACGAAGAATATACTGTTATTATTCATATCCATACTAAGCTCTGCATAAACATCATTTCCGTTGTTATCCTTAACTGTAAGATAGCCTGTCTCCATCATAGTGTTAGGGTCCCAATCCTTGATATTAGGATTAACTGTAAGAGAGCTTCCTACTCCTGACTGAGCGACATATATTTCGTCACCATTGTAGCCAAATTTTTCTGATATGATAGAACCATACGTTGATTTATCCTTCTTGCACTCTACTGGCAAGTAGTTCATCTCCAAGATTGTAGGCGCTGCAGACTGATCATCAGCAGAAGAGTTGGCCTCCTTCTGTACAACTTCCATCAGGAAGCAGTTGTTGTAATCAATTTTCACGTCTGTGTAGTTGTTCTCCAGCATATCATCTAGGCCGTTCTCCAGACTCTCGAATACGCTCTGTGGCAAAGCATAAACCACGAATGTACGGCTTCCGCTGTTCAAAGGCTCAATTGTGAGTTTAACATTACCCTTCTCACCCTGCAACTTCACAGCGCCAATTTGATCCTCGAACAAACCATTCTTTGTTTTCTCGAAGACTACAAGCTGATAAGCATCATCCAAGGTCTTGAGGGTGAAAGGAACGAAGTTGTGGAATGTGAAATCGTTGGTCTCACCGCCATTCAGTTTAGAACCATTCTGAGTGAACACCTTACCATCGAGTGATACATTCCAAACATTCCACTTCGAAACAAGTTTATCATCATTAGGATGAGTAATTTCCATCATATTTTCAGGCATACCCTCAAAGATAACAGGTACGGTTTTAGCAGCCTTGCCATCCTCAGAAGTGAAGGTGATGGTGTAGTTACCGTCCTTGATGGCATACTTAGCACTTACGCCCTGATTCTCCTTGAAGGAAACTCCGCCTACAGCATCCTTGTTAGGTGTACCTACCATGAAACCACCTTCTAAGTCTACCCAAGCTGGAGTATTAGTAACCGCAAAACGATAGTTTGACTTTACGGTAAACTTGTTGTATATAGGCTGTTCTGCGAGGTCCTTGTAACCTACAGTGATACCTGTCTCGGTGATATCGTTGCCAGCCGCATCGAATACCTGCAACTTATAGCCGGCAGCCGAACGCTTAACCTCAGCGATGGCAACCTTCTGACCACCCATGTTCAGGAAGAGCTGAGCCACGCTCATATCCTTGCTGGCATCATCATCAGTAATCTTAACCTTGATGGTCTGCTTGCCTGCAGTACCATTGAGTACGAAGGCGTCTGTTTTCTCGCCCTGCACCAGTTTACACCAGATTTTGTCTGAAGAAAGGCTCCAGCTCTCGTTGGCATCGAAGGTGAAGTCCAACTCAGCACCAGCTTCACCGGCGATAGTCTGTACCTGTGGGAACACAGGAGTTACGGCATCGTCATCGCTGGAACAAGCTGTGAACAGAGTCACTGATACCAGCGCCATCAATACGAGCCAATATTTTGAAATCAATGTTTTCATTTTCTTTTTATTCTACGATTAATATCCTTGTTCTTTCAATTTCTCTGCCTCTTCATCGCTGATCCATTCATACATGGTGATGAAGGTTCCTACGTTGCCGAATAATGAACCATCTTTGTTGTTTACACTCATAACAACATACTGCAATACATAGTTCTGGCAGGTGTTATAATAAGAGGTATACAGAGAAGGCTGGCTGATGCGCAACTTGCCGTCTCCATAGATGGTACCGAACGCCTCGCCGGTTTCACCGGCTATCTGGTCGTCCATCTCTACCTTTGGCTCAAGAATGTTCTTGGTGCTGAACTTCAACTTCAGGTTGTAGCCCTTATAGTAAACATCCTTCAGCAGAACGGTATTCTCCTCGCCTTCCACTACCTCTGTCTTGATCAGACGGTTGGTTACGTTGTTCAGATACTGGCTGTAGAATGTAGATGTTACCTTGCACCAGCCAGAGAAGTTGTGGATATCGAAAGGACAAGACTTCTGCATTACCACGTGGGCATAGTCCTTATAGAGATCTGTCCAGTTATACTTCTCCGGAATCACCAGTTTCAGGGTGAAGCCGAGCGAATCGGTCTTGCCGATGTTATCATAGATACCCTGAACCTTCACATTTCCTACCATCTCGCCCGCCTTGATTGTAACGGTGTTGTTGAGGATGCGGTAATGCTTACCCTCGATGGCATTGCTCTGCTTGTCTACTACCTCTACGCCGAAGGTGCGGTCGTAGTCAGCTTTTTCGGTTGCAGATACAGGCACATTGAAAACCTCATTGCTTTCCTGTACAGCATACTGATAGAGCGTATCAGAGAACATGATATGACTTGAACCAGCATAAGTGGTATAATCCTGTGAACAACTCACAAGAGCGATGAGTGCAGCTACGGCTGCCAAACATCCCATCATTATTTTCTTCATGATCTTCTCTTTATTTTATTTGTTACTTTCATTAGGCTGAATCTCAGAACCTGGTGCCTCAAGCTCATGCTGAGGAATTGGCCAGACAAAGAGAGGGTCATCCTTTTCAACCTTCAGACTGCTCTGCACGAAGTTGGCAGCAGGCTGGTCGGCAGCCTTACGCTCAAATCCCTTGTGCCAGCGCTTGAGGTCGTTCAGACGGAAGCCTTCCATATAGAGTTCCTTCACGCGCTCTGCCTCGATTATCTTCATGGCGTTGCTCTCGCTCATCGAGGTGTTACCACCATATGAAGAGTAGCGGGCTGTACGCAAGGTAGAGATGTCCTTACCTGCCTTACCATAGTCCTCCTTCATGGCGTAAGCCTCAGCACGAATCAGATACTGCTCTGAGAGACGGAATACCATTGGCTGGTGAACATGCAGGATATTGTTGTTCAGGAATTCTGCATCGCCGAAATACTTGCTCAGCAAAGGCCACTGCAAACCATGCTCATAACCTGTTACACGGGTTGTGAAGATGGCTGCAGCACGGAGGTCCTTGCTGTCGAATGAGTTGATGACCCATGTCTCAGGCACATAGTCTGGACGATAAGTTACGAAGTTGTAGTTATCGAAGATGGTACCCAGAGCACCGCCATAGCTGTTCACGGTAAAACCTACCTTCCAGATAGCCTCACGCGAATCACCATAGGTCCAGATATACTTATAATCGTTCACCTGGTTTGAATAGGTGTTGGAAGAAGCCTTCTCTAATGTATAATACTTACTGCCGATTACCTTAGATGCATACTTGATGGCATCATCATACTTGTGCATATATAAGGATACGCGCGCACGCAAGGCATGACAGGTATACTCGTTGAAGTAAATCTCGTTGTAGAGACTTCCTGTGAAGTCTTCGTCTACTTTCAGATATTCAGCAGCCTTGTCAAGATCTCTCAATACGAAATCGTATGATTCCTTCAGAGTGGCTCTCTTCTGTGGCTCATTGCCGTAATAGTGCTCTGTGAGTACAACGCCGAGTTCCTTCGCAGCCTGCTCATCGCTATCGTAAGCCTTGCAGAAACACTTGATCAGTTCTGAGTAAGCCAGGGCACGGGCGAAGTAAGCCTCGCCCTCATACTGCTCCAACTTATCAAGCTGCTTATCATCATTGGTTGCAGCCTTTACCTTTTCAACATTATCGAGCAGGAAATTGCATCGGTTGATCACATCATAAAGGTCGGCATATACCGCCTTGATGTCGGTGTTGGTAGCCTTGATATCTTTCCAACGGTAGATATCGCCATAGGCATTAGAGTAGCCCTTCACGCAGTACACGAAGTCTGCCTGCAGATCTGGCAGGATTGTCAGATTGCCCGAATAGAGGGCGCTGCTCTTGAAACTGTCGTAGATACCGTACACCAGCTTGTCCATGTCGTCCACCGTGTTGATAGCCTGGTCCATGAGGATAGAATCCTCAGGATACTTATCAAGACAGGAAGACATAGAGAGGGCTAGGATTCCCGACAGGATGTATGTCTTTATATTTTTGATATTCATTTTTTTTCCTTTCTTGGTTAGAATTGCAATTCAACACCCAGAGTAAACTGGCGTGATGCCGGATACTGTGCCTGGTAAATATTGGATGAAACCTCAGGATCCAGACCGTTGAAACCGGTTACGGTGAAGAGGTTCTGTGCCTGACCATAGATTCTGACCATAGAGAAGAAGTTGGTCTTGCGCAACAGACTCTGTGGCAATGAATAGGACAGACTGAGATTCTTCAGACGGAGGAACGATGCATTCTCCAAGAAGCGATCGTCGAGCTGGGTTACCTCGCCCCAACGTGGGATATCGGTAATGTCGCCTGGCTGCTTCCAGCGGTCGTACAACAGACGGTTTGACTGGTTGTAAGCAGTACCGAAGGTTATACCGCTCTCCTCGAAGTAACGGTCGTTGTTAATCACGTAGCGTGTACCAATCCAGCTGAACTGGGCAGAAAGCTGCAAGCCCTTCCAACGGAAGCTTGTACCGAAACCGCCCATCCAAGGTGCATCATAGGTCTTGCCTGTCATCACCTTGTCGCTCTCACGGAACTCGTTGGTCACGTTGCCGTTCTTGTCATACCAGAGCTGCTCACCATTCGCTGGGTTCACACCGGCATAACGGTTCAGGAAGAACTCGCTTACTGAGTGACCTACCACATACTTCAAACCGGTGGTTGAGTTTACATACTCGGTTACACCGTTATAGAGTTCCTTCAATCGGTTCTGGTTGTAAGATACGTTGGCACTTACATTCCAGGTGAAGTCGCGTGTGCGGATTACATCACCGTCAGCACTCAGCTCGATACCCTTGTTAGCCATCACACCTACGTTCTTCCAGCGATAGCCCTCGCCGGTTACGGTATAAGACTCAGGAACGCGCATCAGCATATTAGAGGTACGCTTGTAGTAAGCCTCGAAGCTGAAGTTGATTCTGTCGAGGAAGCCCAAACGGAGGGCGAAGTTGTTTGCCCATGTTGACTCCCAACCCAATTCCTCGTTACCACTCTGTGATGGATAGAAACCGGCAGTATTATCGTAGTTGGCACCACCCGATACCAGAGCCAGGTGATAATAGTTAGGAATCTCAGAGTTACCCGATGTACCGGTACTTACGGCAATCTGGGCTGTGCTGAGCCACTTCATATCCTTCAGCCAGTCGGTCGACTTCACGTTGTACATGAAACCGAGCGACCAGAATGTACCCCAGCGATGATCCTTACCGAAACGTGAAGAAGCATCAGTACGCAGAGAGAAATCGGCATAGTAGAGCTCCTTATAGTTATACTCGCCACGCATGAAGAATGACAGGTAAGAATAATCAGAAGATGAATCTGCCCAGCGGCTGGCACGTGTACCTGATGATACGTTGGTCAGGAGATCGCTGGTCTGACCCTTGGAATATACCTGGAAACCATCTGAGTGGAAATTGACAGCCTCCTGACCCAGCATCACGTTGAACGAATGGATATCGTTCAGAGTGAAACGGTAGTTAGCCGTAGTAGTCTCTGTCAGGTTGATGGCATCGCTGCTCTGGCGTGCCGCAGTACCCTGTCCGTGATTTGAAGAGAGACTTGGGAACGACTGGAGGAATGCTGTAGAATGGGTGAAATCGACACCAAACTGAGTACGGATAGTCAGATTCTCTATCGGATAGATTTCAGCATACATGGTAGAGAGCACCTTATATTTCTTGTTCTTGATAGGATTCAAGCCCATGTAAACGATAGGGTTCTCGCTGGTTCCAGCCCAGTTGCCTGCTGAAAGTGAAGCCAGACTGCCATCCTTTGCGTATGGATTCCAGTAAGGCAGCATGAATCGGCATGCTGAGATAGGAGTAACGGTAGTATAGCTACCGTCGTCAGCCTGCTGAGCCTCCTCATAGGCAGCCATGGTGTTGGTACCTACCTTCAACCACTTGCTAGCCTTTACATCTGCATTGGTGCGGATGTTGTAACGGCGGAAGGTTGAATTCTGTGCGATACCGTCCTGATCGTAGAAACCACCAGAAACATAGTAGTTCAAGCGGTCGGTAGCACGGTTGATAGAGAGTTCGTAGCTCTGCAGCGGAGCGCGGTCGTTAAACACCTCGTCCAGCCAGTTTACGTTTACTCTTGAAAGGAGATTGTAATCCTTACCTGTATCCAGACCTACTTCTTTCTCAAACTGGATACGCTCATCGGTATTCATCATTTTCCAGTTGGTCTGTGCCAACTCAGAGAAACCATACTGTGCACGGAGCGTAATCTTCGCCTTGTCCATTGACAAGCCTCGCTTGGAAGTGATGACAACCACACCATTGGCAGCACGTGCACCATAGATAGAGGTAGAAGAGGCATCTTTCAATACAGAGATACTTTCGATGTCGTTAGGACTCAAAGTATTGAAATCAGAACTTGAGATTGGCACGCCGTCGAGGATAAAGAGTGGCGACTTTCCGGAGTTGATAGAGTTGGTACCACGGATTTGGAAGGTAGCCGCCTTGCTAGGTTCACCCGAAGAAGAGATGACCTGCAAACCAGTACTCTGTCCCTGCAAAGCTTGGTCGAAGCTTGCCGCCGGCACATTTTCTATCTTTTCAGACTTTACGGCAGACACGGAACCCGCAATGGTTCCCTTCTTTCTCACGCCATACGCCACCACAACCACTTCATCCATCATCTTGGAATCCGAAGCAAGGGTGATGTTGAGCGTATTTGTCTGCGCTTTCACAACGTGCTTCTGCGTAACGCAACCCACATAAGAGTAGACAAGCGTAGCCTTCGAAGCACCCTTAATTTCGATGGTATAGTTACCGTCAATATCGGTCACTACGCCATTTGATGTTCCCTCTTGCATAATGGTCACACCAATCATCGGTTCGTTGTCTTCAGCAGACACGACTGTACCCTTGACGCTGAAACTCTGCGCCAAGACCGATTGGATAGACAACAATACAAGTGAGACAAGTAAAAGAGTTAATCTTCTCATCCTTGTTTGTTTCAAGTTTATTAATTAATAATTATAATTTTTTTCTTATTTTTTTCTCGTTTGGTAAAAGCCGAAAGCACTCAGGGCGACACTTCGCCCCTCCATTTATACATTCTTTCACTAATATGCACGCATGGAAATACCTATTTAACTTAAATCGGTGCAAAATTACGAATATTTTCTTATTTGCCCAAGATTATCGCTTAAAATTTAAATGTTTGATATGAAATATCTATGTTTTTTAGCATATTTGCTCATAAATTTAGTTAATTGTCGATTTTTTGTCACATCCGATTACAGTTTGCAAAAACAAGTTCAATACATACTTTTTTTGTTTCTATGCAGCCGTTTTCATAAAGCTGAAATTACGTCCCGACGTAGCTTGTACTACGTCCGGACGTATCTTTTGCTGCGTCGGGACGTAGCAAATGCTACATCGGGACGCATTTTTTACTGCATCGGAACGTATTTTATCAGCTGACGCAAGTGGTTCAATCAGCTAACGCAAGTAGCTCAATCAGCTAACGCAAGTAGCTCAATCAGCTGACTCAAGTGGCTCAATCAGCTGACGCAGATATCTCGACAAGCCGAAGGATACGTCTCCATTAGCCTACGGAGTCGTATCCGTAACCCAACGGAGTCGTATCCGTAACCCCACGCAGCCATATTCTTAACCCCACGCAGCCATATCTATAGGCAAACGGAAGCACATCATTTATTTACCTCTTCACCTTCATATATTCCGTAGGAGTCATGCCATACTCCTTGGAGAAGCATTTGGAGAAATAACTGCTGTTGGAAAAACCAACGGTATACATCACCTCGGAAACACTGAACTTGCCCTGGCTCAGGAGCTCGGCTGCACGCTTCATACGCATCTCACGGATATACTCTACAGGCGTACGACCCGTTATCGCCTTCGTCTTGCGATACAGCTGTTTGCCACCTATGCCTATCACATCCTGCAACATCGAAACATTGAAGTCGGAATCAATCATGTGCTTCTCTATCGCCTCATTGATCTCTTCGAGCAGACGCTTGTCTGCCCCATCCAACTCGCAGACATTTACTTCCTTCTTTTCCTCTTCAGAAGACTCAGAGCGTGCAGGAACTGGTTCTGAGGATGATGACTCAGGCTCAGATTCAGGCGAAGCGGATAACCCAGTGGCAACAGAAGATGACACCTCAGGTTTCTTCACATTCAGGTAGCGGACCATCAGAGCTGTCACCTCATCAAATGAATGATGAGCTACGGCAGCCTTCAAATCTTCCGTCAGACGGTTGAAGAAGTCAATACGCATCTGTACCTGCTCCAACACCTCAGCCTTCTGCTTCTGGGCATCAGCCAGTTCCTTGCGCAGAAAATACCAGCTTACCAGCCATGCCACAAACACGATGAGTGCCGTGATATAGAAGAGCTTGCACCACCATGAGAGATACCAAGGCGGCAGGACGGAGATGTCGAGCGAATAAACCTCGGCAGCTATCTTGCCTTCACCATCCACGGCATGAACCGTAAGATGATAATCGCCATACGACAAACCATTGTAGGTGATATCGATGTTGCTCGAGTTCAGATAATGCCAGTCGTGGTCGCTGCCTTCGAGTTTGTAAGCATAAACGGCTGAAGGATGATCAGCAAAAGGAAGGTCGGTGAGCTGCAAGGTGAAGTTGTTCTCATCACTCTTCAGTTTCAGGATTTCTCCACGCTCCTCACGAGCCTGTCCGTTTACGATGATTCCAGCCAGCATCAGGCGGGTAAACTGCTTAGGCTTCTGTGCTACATCGGAACTGATTGCCACATAGCCGTCATTGCCGCCCATCATTACCTCATGAGTCTGTCTGCTGTAACAGATGTTGAGCGGCGCAACAGAAGGAATCATGAAACGCTGACTCTCGCCCTGTGGATTGATTACGCAGCATTCATTGCCCGATACCACCCATATCTTGCCTTCCACATCGCACATGGTACTTACCTTACCACCAATCTGCCATGTCTTGGAAGAAAAGCTATTACCCAGCACAGAACCGGCTGCATAATAACAGGTTACCGAATTGTTATCACCCATCCAGATATTGCCCTTGCTGTCTGCCATCAAATAGTTGACAACATCTGAGTTAGCTACCTGCACCACCTTCATATCGTTCGGATTGATGCAGTCGAGACGGGTATAGGTAGAAACCCAAATCCTACCCTTTCCATCCATCACCATCTGGCCTACATGCAGACCAGAGAGCGCATTCTTTCCCTTGTCCGAGTAATGCCAGTCGGCTATGGTCTTGCCGCTCAGAAGAGCCGCCTTATCCATCACGAAAACACCGCCCTGATAAGAACCCATCCATATCCTGCCCTTCTTGTCCTGGAGAATATCGTAAGCCCAGGCAGTAGAATACTTGCCACTCTTATCGTAGACGATGAAATTGCGCATCTGACGGGAACTGCGGTCATAGAAGTTGATGCCATGGTCAGTACAGATCCATACATCGCCGTCATGGTCTTCATAAATCTTGCGTACACGGTTATGACTCAGCGGGAAGGCAGAGCTGTTCTGCTTGTACCATGCCACATTCTGATAACCTTCAGCATTCCGGGTGAAATGAATCAGTCCGTTGGTACCGCCCATCCACCATTCGCCGTTACGAGTCTGGAGCATGGCATGGAGACAGTTGCCCTCACCCGACATCGTAATCTTATCGAGCGATACATAGCGGTAATAGGTATGGGTAGTGAGACGGGAGAGTCCATTGTCAGTACCCACCCATACATTCTGCCATTTATCTACAAAGCAAGCCCAGACAATGTTGTTAGGAATAGAAGCATCATCGCGGGAATCGTGGATATAATGGGTAATGGCATTGGAGAGTGCCATCTGATAGAGTCCGTTATCTGTTCCGATATAGAGATTGCCGGCAGCATCTGTAGAAAGACATTTGATGGAATTGCCGTTCAGAGCTGGAATCTGTGAGAAGTTCCTGAGCTGCAGATCGGCACAATAGAGAGCGCCCTCGGTACCAATCCAGTAGCATCGGCGCTTGGCATCATAGGCGAGCGCATTGACCAGCGGCTGTTCTCCGGCACGGAGCGGAATCAGTCTGCTGCCGAGACGCAGACCAGCAAGCGAACCTACGAGCAAGCCTCGCGGAGTAGAGAGCAAGGCATAGACATCGCCACCGAAGTCAGTCTTACCACCCTTGATATCGAGCACACGGAGTTCCTTCAGCTGCTTGCGCTTCGCCTCATCGGCAAAAGCCTTCATGGCTGGTGTTTCGGCATATTGATAAGATTGCGTATCGAATTTCAGGATGCCGTTGCCAGTAGCCAGATAGAGCATCCTGCCCTCGAAGCCGAGCGCATTGACACGCGTATTGCTGAATGTATGTTCCTGAAAATGGCGGTAGCCATGATAACCATCATAGCTGTAAAGACCGTTGTCGGTTCCGAGCCATATCATTCCATCACTGTCCTGGGTAATGGCACAAACGGACTGAGCACCTTCAAGGGAGGTGTTAACGAAACGCTGCGCATAGATGGCGAGCGAAATAAAGAGCATAGCAATTGCCATGCTGATGCGGTTTATAGGTTCTTTTGACTTTTTCATGTGTGCAAATTTACACAATATTCATGATAACGCCAAAAAATATCGGAGAAAATTCAAAAAAAAAGAATCCCCTGAGAAAATAGCCGCTGCTATTCCCAGAGGATCCGATATAAACTATATACTTTATAACCAACTGAAATCTGTCTCAGTCTTCTTATATTGCCTGGAGCGTAATCGACTTTTCGATATTTCGCTTGCTGTCTTTTACCTTCAGGATGATGTCGCCCTTCTGCTTGCTGCTCTGTACGATGACTACGAGTTTGCCAGAGAAGAGTTTCATCTGTGGCTGGGTGAACGGTTCGAGCGATGTGGCATCGCCGTTGCAGGCTGCCTTGAAAGTGCCGGCACCACTCACCTCGAAGGTCAGTTCGTCATCGGCAAGCGGACATTCATTGCCGTCCTTATCCTGCAGACTCACGGTGATGAAGGCAAGATCGTTGCCATCGGCATTCAAAAGCACATTGTGCTCATCGGTACAGCCTTCTACCATGCAGGCAACAGGCTCATGATCAGGTGTTTCTACGCAGAACTTCATCTGTGCAGGCTCACCGGCAGTACGCTTCACGTCCTCGCCAATCTTATCGCCATACTGGTTGTATGTAACCACGCGAATCTCACCCGGTTCATACTTCACATTGTTCCAGCGCAGACGGTAGCGGTCCAACCGACTTGACTTGTCCTTGCGAACCCTACCCTGACTCTTGCCGTTGACGAAGAGTTCGCCTTCCACACCATCGGTATAGCAATATACAGGGGTAACCTGTCCTTCCCTGCCCTTCCAGTTCCAGTGAGGAAGAAGATGGGTGGTATGCTGCTGCTCGTTCCAGCGGGCACGATACATATAGTAACGGTCCTTAGGAAGTCCGGCAAGGTCGCAGATGCCGAAGTAGCTGCTGCGGCTTGGCCAGTAGGTATCGTATGGAGTCGGCTCGCCCAGATAGTCGTAACCGGTCCATACAAACTCACCGATTACCCAACTGTAGTCATCCTGCATCTTCCAGTCATCATCAGGAAGATTGCTCCAGGAACAGTATTCGGTATCATAGCTTGAGCACTGACCATCAGGATAGGTAGCCTTATCACTTACTACTACCGGGAACTTGTATACACCACGGGAGCTGACCGTAGAGGCGGTTTCTGAACCGAGGAGGAAACCCTGAGGCAACTGCTCGATATTCTTATAATATTTATGTACGCGATAGTTGAAGCCCGGTACATCCATTACCTGGGCAAATCCGCTCTTCAAGGCATCTTCTGCCTTATCCATACCCTGGGTTACAGGGCGGGATGGGTCGTACTGATGACAGATATCCTGCAGATGCTTGGCAATCTGCACACCCTCCTGGCTCCACTGCTCAGGAATCTCGTTACCGATGCTCCACATCACGATGCTAGGATGGTTGCGATGGTGCTTTAACAGATTGGTGATATCCTTATCGCTCCATTCATTGAAGAACTTGGCGTAGCCGTTCTTGCATTTAGGATAAATCCACATATCGAAACTCTCTGCCATCACCATCATACCGAGGGAATCGCAGATTTCCATCTGCATGGTAGAAGGCATGTTGTGGGCAGTACGGATGGCATCGCAACCCATCTGCTTCATCATCTTGATCTGACGGATGAGGGCTGCCTTGTTCTCTGCAGCGCCCAATGGACCGAGGTCGTGGTGCAGACAGACGCCCTTGATCTTTCGGGTGATGCCATTGAGCTGGAAACCATAATCCTTGGATACGGCAATGGTACGGATACCGGTCTTCAGGGTCTGGACATCAGCCACCTTTTTTCCTTCATATCGGGTAAGTTTTACCTGATAGAGGTAAGGAGATTCCGGAGACCAGAGCTGAGGATTCGCCACCTTCAGAGTAGTCTTGATTTCAGGATTGGCACCTGTGACGGTCTGCTCGGCAACCTTCTTGCCAGCCTCATCCAACAGGGCTATGACGGTCTTGCCCGACTTACCAGTCTTTCCTTCCAGCAGCGCATTTACTTCTACTTCAGCTTCCTGCTTATCAGCCTTCAGGGTACGGACGAAGGTATCCCAGGTAGAGAAGTTTTCGTTGCCATAGAGTTCTACGGAAACCGGACGGTAAAGGCCGCCTCCCGGATACCATCGGCTGCTCTCCTCTACATTATTAAGATGTACCTCGATGAGATTACTCTTACCAAACTGGATGAAAGGTGTGATGTCGATGCGGAAAGCATTGTAGCCGTAAGCCCACTTGCCTGCCTCCTTGCCATTGACGCTGACAACAGGCTGGCTCATGGCACCGTCGAAGACGAGTACGGCACGCTTATAGCCCTTAGGAGCCGTCCAGTTCATCTTATACATACCCTCACCTATCCAAGGCAGCGCACCAGAACGTCCCGACTTCTCGGTCTTTTCGGTTTCGCCATTCTGCTCGATGGCCACCATCTGCAGGTCCCATTTCTTATCGAAAGGTCCCGAGATAGCCCAATCGTGCGGAACAGCTACCTGCTGCCACGCCTTGCCATCACGGGAGAAGTCCCATGAAGGCAGGTTGATAACCTTTCTGCTCTGCGCCTGGCACAGCGTTGTGAGTGCCAGGGCAAGAGTCATGAAAGTAATGCTTCTCTTGATCATATTGCTATTTAATATTCTTATTTATATGCATCAAATACGGCAGTTGGTTTGCCGCTGTTGTCGAAGGCTCCCTTGGTATATGCATCCCAACCCAGAGTGATATAGTTGGCTGGTTTCCAGTTGTTGTAAACTTCCGGTTCCCAATAGAAGATACCCTCGCAGGTAGAAATCTTCTTACAGCCATCCACCATCTTCTTCATCAATGGCGCAGCCTGGTCAGAGCCCCACCACATACCGATTTCAGAGATGATGACGTCCTTGCCATACATGGAAGAAAGAGTCTGGATGTTAGAGAGACAACTCTCTGCATAACTCTGCCAGTTATCATCTTCCGGATAAAGAGACAGTCCGATGACATCCCACTTTCCGCCATTGTCCTTCAGCTTATCGTAGAGCCAGGTAAGTCCACCGAGGTCCTGACCCTTATCTACATGCACGATGACTTTTGCCTTAGGATAAACTTCCTTTACAGCATCATAACCGGCGTTGATATAAGCAGCAAAATTGGCTGCATTCTTAGATACCTGACCGGTTACAGCCTCATCGCTATTCCAGAGCATTCCGTCGCGGGTTTCATTACCCACCTGCACCCACTCTACGTTGGTTACACCTCTATCCTTCAGGGCTTTCAACACATCCTTTGTATGATCAGCCACAGCCTGTTTCATCTGTTCAGCAGTATAGCCCTGCCATGCAGCAGGAACTTTCTGGTTGCCCGGGTCAGCCCAGGTATCAGAATAGTGGAAGTCAATCATCAGACGGAAGCCGAGCTGCTGAGCACGCCAAGCCTTGGCGATGACATCATCCTTGCCACACCAGCCACCTTCCGGATTTACCCAGACACGCAGACGGATGGAATTGGTTCCCTCTTCGCGAAGGAGCTTCATGCATTCTGTTGCCTTGCCATTCTGATTATAGAATTTCACACCATCCTTCTCCATCTCTGTGAGCCAACTTACATCGGCGCCCTTGGCGAAGCCACTCATATCGTATGTCTTCTCCTTTTCGGGAGTGGTATTATCATCATTGCTGCAACTTGTTCCTGTAATAGAAAACAAGAGTGCTGAAGCCAGCAATATGGCTTTTCCTAAAATATTCTTCATTGCTATTTTTCTTATTAATTATTCATATTTCCATGTCATGGTGTTGAGGTCAGCGGTAACGGTAACTTCACCACCAGTTACATCATCCTTGAACCAAATGTCCCAACAGTCACTAGCTGTTGACAATTTAAAAAGATCGCTTGGATCAGAACCATACCAAGTCTGCTTGTCGTCCTTGTTTTCACCTACGAAGATAAACCGGAAATTCTCCCAAGCTGTTGGCTTGTACTTGCAGGTATAAACGCCATCACTCACCTTGTTCATCACGGCAAGAAGGGTGTTACCATCCTTAGAGAACATACAGAGGGTATTGCTAACCTCTGGCTCTGGAGTTGTCTGGTCGCCCTCAACGATGGTGTATTCCAGCTGGCTGTGCTCACCAACTTTCACGGTTACGGTATAAGTACCAGCCTTGGCAATATTTACACTTCCAGCTGTTGCAGCATCTGTCATTTTGCCATCAGCCAAAGTATAGTTCATGGTCTTCACCACAGCTGCAGCATCTTCTGTACCTGTATCCTTGCTGTACTCTGCACCTGTTGCTACGATGCTAATTGGAGTATTATCGGCTGCGGTTGTAATCACCTTGGTCCAAGCATAGTTAGGAGCATCATAGGTCATATCTTCACCATTCAACTGCATCGACTTGATGTAAGTTGGCTTAAGTTCCTTAGCTTTTGTATCAAGAACTGTATAATAAATACCTGTCTGACCTGGGAACCAGATGTTCCATGCAGACTCAGTATTATCCATTTCGTACACATGGTTATCCTGTCCTACATTACCCCAAATGGTACCATCATTTTCCTTACCCCAGATATGGAACCAAGAAGAGGCATTCATGTAGCCAGAATAAACTCCATCAGAATTAGGAGAATAGAGTTTGGTCAGAACTTGATCCTTTTTCTCATTCAGGATATTGATGTAGCTCATATCAATGAGGTATGGAGTAACCTTTACCTGGCAGACATTGCTGTAAGCGGCATCAAGATTGGCACCCATCTGACTCTTGATACGGAAATAAAGAGGTGAACTCACATCAGGAGACAAGCCGAGATCCTTGGCTGCAGCATTGAGATCAGCACCGGTGAAAGCCTTGGAAAGGTCGGTTACGGTGTATTCCTTTACTGATGCGAAATCTTCTGAGGCGGATGCCTGCAGATAAGTCTTCAACACTCCGCTGCCCGCAGGCTTGGTTTCATCGCTCGAAAACAAGGTAGGATTCTGCCAAGCCAACGAGAGGACAACGTCCTTACTGTTATCTACAGACAGCTTCACATCGGATGCCGATGCCATCAGATCGGATGCCTTGAAGCCATCCAGATATATCTTGTCGCCACTCTCGTCGCAACTCACCAGGGCGGTGAGTGCGCAGAGAAGCATCATCAAGTTTCTAAATATCTTTTTCATTCTTTTATCCTATTAATAGTTGTCGTTATGAAGATTTGGATTTGCGGTAAGCTCGGTGTTAGGGATTGGATAGATGTTGTACTTGCTATCCACTGCCTGTCCGTCGTGGACACCACCCTTCCACTGCCAGATGTACTTATTAGTAGTAAACTGACCATAGCGAATCAGGTCGGTACGGCGATAACCTTCATGATAGAGTTCACGGGCACGCTCATCGAGGATGAACTGAAGGAAGGCATCGTCATCAGCAAAGTTGCTTGCCCATACATCAGAAGCATGAGAGCGCTCACGAAGCTGGTTGATCCAATAGATAGCACCCTGCTTGCGGGAAGCAATCACGTCAGGATCTGCAGCATCACTACCACCAGCCCAGTTATCCCAGTCATTATGCAGACGAACCACGCACTCGGCATACATCAGATAGACATCAGCCAAACGGAAGAGAGGGAAATCGGTATCCACACCTGCATCTCCTGTATTGGATGCAGTGGTTCCATCATCCTTCAGGTTACTCCATTTCTCAGAAAGATAGCCGGCGGTTTCATCGGTCATGCTGGTTACATCCTTGCTCTGACCATTGGTGAAGAACTTGCAGCGCTTGTCGCCACTGCCGTCAATATCGGTCTGGGTAAACTTATCCACGAACTCAGGACGGAGACGGAACTCGCTCCAGCCACTGGTAGCACCGAAATCGGCAACATTCTGGTTGGCATTCGACATACTCAACTGTCCACACACCAAGTAAGTGGAAGAACCCCAGCTTACTGTATGCTCTGCACTTACTGGCAAGGCGAAGATAATTTCGTTGGTACGCTTGTCGTTATCAGCATTGAAGAGCTTGCTGTAATCAGACTCCAAAGAGTAGCCCATATCCATCACCTTCTTACAAGCCTCCATGCACTCGGCATACTTGGCAACGCCGGTATAAACCTCGCTGTTCAGATAAAGCTTGGCAAGCAAGGTATAGGCAGCACCCTGAGAAGCCTGACCGTAAGGACAGGTGGATGCAGGAAGCATATCACCTACACAATCCTTCAACTCGCTCTCGATATAATCGAATGTCTGCTGAGGAGTATAACGAGGAGGAATGTAGCTGCCCACAGGGTCGTTCTCTGTCACCATCGGAATGTTGCGATAGAAATCGAGGGCATGGTAATAGAACAGAGCGCGCATGAAGCGGACTTCTGCCTTATACTCCTTCATCTTCTCTGCATCAGCACCCGAGAAATTGGCATTATTGGCATTGCGCAGGAACTCGTTGCAAAGGGCGATGTTGTAGTAGATACGATAATACATATCTGATACCCACGCATCGTTGGCATCCCATGAAAGATAGGTCAGGCCGGTGGTCTGCTCACCTGTCAGCCAGGTAGAGGCAAATTCATCGGTACCACACTCCTGCATATTGATAAACATACGCATGTAATCGAAACCACTGCCGGCGTTCAATACGGATTCCATATCCTTATTATCGCCGCCCTTACCCTGACCACTAGTCACCATGGCAGCATAAATCTTACCCAGCACAGCCTCGTAATTGGCAAGCGAGGTATAAACATCCTTAGAGGTTGTCTCTGTATGAGGATATTGGTCGAGATCGGAAACACAGCTGGTTGTGCCTGTCAGCACCGCTGTTCCCATCATCATACTATATAATATATTCTTAAGTTTCATTGTTATCTGTTTTGATTGTTAGAACTGAAGTCCGAGGCTTACTGAGTAAGTGCGAGGACGTGGATAGAATGAGTTGTCCATTCCGTTTGGCACCTCAGGATCTGTACCTGAGTAACCGGTGATGGTGAATACATTCTGTACCATTGCAGATACGGTGAGCGAAGCCCACTTGTTGATCTTGCCTACATTGTAACTCAAACTCAGGTTGTCGAGTTTCAGGAACGAAGCATTCTCTACGTAGTAATCAGAGAGATACTGACGGGTCTTGAAACCAGTCTTCAGGAAACTGGTGTTGAGGTTGTTGAGCTGTGAGTTGTTGTAACTTACTGTCTCGAAAGCACCTGTACTCATACCCATTCCGTTGTATACATAGTTGTCGATGTTGGCACGGAAACTCATACCGAGTGTCAGCTGCTTGTATCTCAAAGATGTGCTCAAGCCCATGATGTACTTAGGGGCTGGAGAATGATAGCGGTAGAGATCTGACTCATTGATTTCGCCATCGTTGTTGAGATCGGCATAAGCGCCCTCGATTGGCTTGCCTGTCTTAGAGTCGTAGAGCTGATGATATACATAGAACATGTATGGCTCATATCCCTCAGAGAGTACCTGGAACTGGTAAGCATCGATAGATGGACCTACCTTCACGTTGGTCTGGCTTCCACCCTTTATCAATGAAAGGTTCTTCACCTTCATGTTCTGCCAGGTAAAGTTGTAGCTCAGATTCCACTCCCAGTCCTTGGTCTGGATAGGGGTTGCATTCAGAGAAACCTCAATACCCTTGCTGTCCACATTACCTACGTTGGTAAGGATAGTCTTTGAGAAGTTGGTACCTGCTGCTGTTGGTACTGATGCCAACAGGTCCTTGGTCTTGCGGGTATAGAAATCGATGGCACCACCGATACGGCCATCCAGAAATCCGAAATCGAGACCGAAGTTCCAGGAGGTTGTAGTCTCCCACTTCAAGTCTGATACGTATGCCTCAGGACGGTAAGTATTGATATACTGTCCGTTGATGAATGCTTCGGTACCTGCCACGCTGTAGGTATAAACCGGCAGATAGTTGTAGTTGCCGATACCTTCCTGCTGACCGGTAACACCATAGCTGGCACGGAGTTTCAAGTTAGAAAGTACCTTCTGGTTCTTCAACCAAGGCTCTTCTGTCAAAGTCCAGCCCAAAGCAACAGATGGGAAAGTACCCCAACGGGTATCCTTAGAGAAACGGGAAGATGCGTCTCGACGAACGGTAGCCGTCAGGAGATACTTTCCATCGAATGAATAGTTGATACGTCCGTAATATGACAACATTACATGACGGTAATCTGATGCCTTTACGGTTGACAGGTTTGTGCCTGCCGCACTTTTGGTATAATAAAGAGGTGTAGTACTCTTCCAGTACTGGTAGTCGTAACCGGCTGTCAGATCTACATTACTCTTGATATCTTCGAAATATTTTGCATAGTTGGCATAGAGGGTAAGCAAGCGGTTCTCGTTCTTCTGAGGACCATACTTGTAATCGCTACCGCCCAAAGACTCATCCTTGTTGTAGCTCTGTGCTGCGTAGGCAGGAACATAAACGGTTCCGTCGCCCTTGGCATAGTCAGCACCCACGGTAGCATGGAGCTTGAGGTCTGGCAGGAAATGAACCTTGTAATCTACATCCATCGAACCGATGAAGCGGCTTACCTTACTCTTTGAATCATACAGATCAACCAGACCGCGAGGGTTTCTTACACCCGCATTCACTGGATAGCCATCAGCATCGAGTGCCTCATTATAGCCACCATACTTGTCGTTACCGGAATAAACCGGGATGGTTGGGTTGAATGTGGCAGCTGCCCATACGGCACCACCATTATTGAATGAGTTGTTATTGAGCGTTCCCTTGGCGTTGATGGTCAACTTCAGGTGATCCTGGAAGAAGCTAGGAGTCAATACCACGTTACCTGTCCAGCGCTCTACATTGTCTTTGCGAACCAGACCGCTCTGGTTGTAATAGCCTACAGACACACGGAATGGCAACCACTTGTCGATGCTGCCGCTCACGCTGAGGTTATTATCTGTACCGAAAGCTGTGCGGTAAACCTCATCGTTCCAATCGGTATTGGCTGTACCGAGCAATGACTTTTGGTTATCTGTACCAAACTGGTTGATGACATTCACGAATTCATCACGACTCAGCATATCTACCATCTGCGCACGGGTCTGCAAACTGTTGGTGGTATTGAAGTTCACCTTTACAGCACCCTGCTGTCCCTTCTTGGTGGTAATGATGATGACACCGTTAGATGCACGGGAACCATAGATGGCTGTAGAAGAAGCATCCTTCAATACAGTCATGCTCTCGATATCAGAAGGGTTGATCATGCTGAGGAAGTTGCTGCTGTTACCCGAAATACCACCCTGCTCCAATGGCACACCATCGAGCACGATAAGAGGGTCGTTACTGGCATTAAGAGATGCACCACCACGCACACGGATGGTACTGCCGGCAGAGGCAGAACCACTGTTGGACATAATCTGTACACCCGAAACCTTACCGTTGATCAACTGTTCTGGAGAAGAAACGAGACCTTTATTAAAGTCCTTCGATTTCACGGTAGCTACGGAACCTGTCAGGTCACTCTTTCTTGCCGTACCATATCCGATGACCACGACATCAGCCAGCGCCTTGCTGTCAGATTCGAGTTTCACCTTCATATTGTCTGAGATAGAAAGTACCTTATCAATATAACCGATATAAGATACCTTGATCTTCTTGGCTGAAGAAGATACCTGAAGACTGAAGTTACCGTCAAAATCAGTAACTGTACCGCCCTTTTCGCCTTCCACCATGACAGTGGCGCCAATCAGAGCCTCACCATTCTGCGCATCTGTCACCTCACCTTTGATGGTTCTTGTCTGCGCCATGAGTTGCAGACATCCGATGACGAACAATGCCACGAGAAGCAAACTTCTCTTTGCTAAATTCTGGATTGCGTTCATTGTTTTACTTTTAGGTTGCGTTTAAAATTGTTTTCGGTTGCAAAAGTAGGGAAAAGAGAAAAAAACAGCAGATAGATTTAAGACAAAAATAAAGAAAAAACGGACAAAAGCAAATCTTTATCTAGCTTTTGTCCGTTTTGTCATTAAAGAGACAGGAATTTTTAAATCAGTTCTATACCTTTACTCTTTAACAGGTACAAGTTTAGTACTGCCACCTTCTGTACCATCAGTAGAACCACCAGTCTCGCCACCTCCGGTAGAACCACCTTCGCCAGAAGCATTGCTCTCACCGAACACCTTAACAACACCAGAAGTATAAGCGTCAAGAATGCTTGCCAAAGCAGGCAATGGCTGCTGGTGACCATTTGTTATACTGAAGAACAACATTGTCGCCATCAAAGGTAATCTCTGAGACAGTCTTTTCTATGACCTGACCATCAATCTTTATCGTCTGTTTGCTGCCGGCAAATACTGCCGTAGACAACATTCCAGCCAACAATAATAAATAAGCTTTTTTCATTTTAACGAATGTTTGTTAGATTAATTTTTTGGTTTGTTTTTGAATTTTACAATGCAAAAGTAGTGAAAAAAATAGCTATTATAAAACATCCTGGCGCATTTTTCTTACGCAAACGTTTGCACAAGTATAAAATAAACTTTTTAAAAAGGGCATAAAAAAAGACTGAATCCTGTTACGAAGATTCAGTCTCATAAAGAAGTGGTACCACCAGGAATCGAACCGGGGACACAAGGATTTTCAGTCCTTTGCTCTACCAACTGAGCTATGGCACCAACTTTCACAAATCGCGATTTATCATTTGCGGGTGCAAAGGTAATACTTTTTTCTGGTTCCTGCAAATTTTTCGGGAAATTTCTTTCAAAAAAAGATAAAAAAGTCTATTTTTGTTGGTATTATCCATTATTTAATGTACCTTTGCAGCAGATATCGGGATTTAGCGCAGTTGGTAGCGCACGTCGTTCGGGACGATGAGGTCGCTGGTTCGAGTCCAGTAATCCCGACCAAAAGCCGTCAGATGTGCCGTAAACACTGAGGATTTGCCTTGGTCGTGGCCAAAATGGTCGGTACAATTTCGGTATCATTCCTATACAAATTATTAAAAATAGGCTGTATCTGAAAAAAATTAAGATATGGCTAAAAAAAATTATGCTCCAAATTCGAATGACACAATTCTTAGCAGTGTCATTGGCTGGAAACCTCCAGTTTTGCATCAGAAATCAGAATGTTATATCTCCTTCTTGGCGTTTGATCCAGGAGTCAACCGCATGAGAAAGAAAAAAATTATGCTTGACCATATCAAGGGCAAGCGGAACCAACGTGTCTATGCCGACCAGGTTATTAAAAAACTCACCGAGAAACTTATGGCAGGATGGAATCCTTGGATTGAGGAGCTGCAGCCCCTGGAATATACTAAATGGGATGACGTTCTCGACAGGTATAAGTCTTATCTGGCCAAAATGTGCAACGAGGGTAGTATGCGTGAGGAGACTTATGTCGACTATAGCAGTCGTCTCAGAATCCTGGAAAAATGGAAGCAAGAGAAAAGAATAACTCTCAACTACTCCTACCAATGGGACAAAAGTAATGTGAGCAAGTTTCTGGATTACATTTTCATCGACCGGAACAATACTGTGCTGACCCGCAATAACTATCTTGCCTGGACTAAGAGTTTTTCTGCTTATCTGTTAGCTCGAGGGTATATACCTAAGAACCCTACAGAAGGCCTGGAACGTATCAAGAACAGGCAGAAGAAAAGCAGAGATGTCATACCGGATTGTACCATGCAGCTCATCAGAGACTACCTACAGGAGCACAACAAGCACTATCTGCTGGCTTGTGAAATCATTCACTACCTCTTCATCCGCCCTCGCGAGATGTCCTATCTCAGAATCTGCGATATCCATGTAAAGACTCAGACAATCACTCTGCATGGCGAGAACACAAAGAACGGCAATGATGCCGTGATCACCTTGCCGACTCATGTCATCAAGCTGATGATGGAACTCAACATCTTCTCACACCCAGGGCAGGACTACCTCTTTTCTGACGGGTTCTGCCCCGGACCAGAAAGAAAAAACGAGAAAATGTTCAGAGACTACTGGACTCGTGTCTTGAGAAAGGAACTGAAACTCTCACCTCGCTTCAAATTTTATAGCTTGAAGGACACAGGCATCACCAATATGCTGCGGGCCAATGCCGATGTCTTGTCGGTCAGAGACCAGGCGAGACACTCATCTATACTCATCACAGACATCTATACGCCTAAGGATATACAGAAGGCGAATGAGTATATCAAGAACTATCAGGGTATCCTATAATATAATAAGGTGGAGAGCTAACTGCTCCCCACCTTATTATATATATTATGATAGCATATAAAAATATCCCGTGTAAACTGGCTCGATGGCATCGTCCTTGACTTCCATCTCTATCTTCTCGCACACATATTTCTTGTTGCGGATGATGTATATCTTGGATGGATCCGGTATGTCATCTGACTTAAACTTGGCCTCCATGCAGTTTTTATTGTCTAATCTTAGACCATTATCATGTAAGCAGCCCAGAGCAATAACATCATTAGTAGATTTCGTACAAATCGACAGAGAGTAAGGATACTTTTCTTTAAATGTTCCTCCTCCGTTCCCACCAAATCCTCCTTCGGTACTACCACAATATTCTTTATTTATTCGGTAGTCGGTTTTGAATTTTGGCCACCTAGACTTCGCTCTAACCCAACTAAATTTGTTGTCATCCTGTACTTCTCCTGGAATAATGAAGAATATATTCATGCATTCCTGATCATCTTCGGATTTGTCGAGTGTTGACTCATCATCAATCGCATCCTGCACGGATGTGTAGCTGAATCCGTCATCATCAACATCGCACTCCTTTGAATCCGGCTCCTTATCATTAGGTATTGAAAGAAGGCATCGCTTCTCGTAGTAATTATCTTCCAAGATTGCTGTTTTGAAATTGATATCTTCTACAACTTGTGCTGCAGGAGATATGTTAAGTTCAACATAGTCATCAGAAGAACTGTCCCTGATTAATGGTGACCAAACGCCTGCCAGCTGCCATGTTTTCGAACCCTCATTCTCTACATATATGTAGTAACTACCATTACACTCAATGATGGTCTGTCTTTTTTGTTTTTCAGACCATGACTGTGTTGTCCCTTGGAACTGATTTTGCGGGTCCAAGGTAGCTGTACTATGGACTATTTCAAAATTCTCGAAGACTTTTTTGGAAATAACTTCATAGTTATCTCTGTTTGCAGAATCACCCAGATTATACTCCAGATTTGCTGTAGATGACGTGGAGAAGGATCCGTCTTCGTCGTAGTCCGTTGTGTATTCGGCCAGAGGCTCAATCGCTACGGAATCTGCGGTTGTCAGCTCTGATTTTTTGATAACAGAACAAGTTTTTTGGATATCATCAAAAACAATGGTGGCATTGAAAAGCTTTCGAAATTCCTCTATAAAAGTATAGCTCGACCAATGAGGAAGTGCCCTTCGCAGCTCACGAGTCTTGTAGGCCGATGCTATATACAGGAGGTTCCACGGCTTGCAGTCGAAGTCGTTGCGCTTGAGCGTGTATCCCTCATATTCTACCACTTTACGGAAGATATACATTAAGTTTGGCTGAACAGCCAGGTTCATGATAAATGGTGCATTGTAGCCAATAAATGCTTTCGTTTTAGCTACTCCGACAAAATTGGCAATCATATCATTTGTTTCGTCCCGTACAGGAACAAAACACCATTTACCCTCTACTCCCAGGAACTTCGATTTATCATCATCCAATCTATAGATGTCATTAATCTTCTGAATACCTTTCCATCCTTGAGACCAGCCCTTATCAACTGTATAACCGGGCTTGTCAGCTGTGCCAAACGGAATCTCATCGATGTAGTGCCTGGTCATGCGGTCGTTGAACTTGATGCGGGACTTGCCTCCGACTATCTGCAGTTTGATTTCTTTCTCATTCACGGAGAGTATGGTACCGACACCACTCATGATGAGCTGGCTGTTACAGAACAGTTTGCAGTCATCGTATTTGGCGATGTTCTTCTTGACCTCCAGTCGCGAGACATTCTTAAATATGACACGGTTCTCCAGGATATTCATGGGGAAGGTGATGTCATAGGTGTACTCACCATCATCGGTGACATACTGGTTTGCGTATGTCACCTTGATGGATGATGTAGAAATGGGATAGGCCTTATGGCCATTGATGATGCATGTTATCATATTCCACTACTTATTGTTTAAAATGCGCTGATAATCCTGCAGTCTGCGGTGCAGACCTCTACGGCCAGATATCGGAACCTCGACCTCAATGCCATCGTCAAGCGTCTGTGTCAGACGGCTGACGGCTGCATTGACACCATCGAGGGACTGGCGTACTTCGGTGTTGTCATTGTTAACATTGACAACAGGAGCCACCACGGTACTGCCGCCCTGTCCCAGAGAACGTGTGATATCATCAGCAGTCAGCGAGCCAACTGTATTGGTGCGCTGGGCCCTATCGATGAGGTCAAGAGCCGGACGGATGGATGAGTTGTTGACGGCATTGTGATTAGCCACGAACTCGCCTTCATGTACGACACCTGCTTCCTTTCTGTAGCGGTTACCTCCGGTATATCCACCCTCATAGTAACCTGCTGCCTCTGCCTGGTGCTGCTTCTTGATAGCAGCAAGCTGTATCATACCTGCAGCTGTGGCCATACCTGCTGCAATAGGAGCTAATGTCCAACCTATTGTTGGTATAGCTGCAGCAGATGCATAGGCATTGATAGCAGACATAGCTGTAGATGCTATCGCCTGTGCAATTTCTATCTTCATGGCTTTTTTGTTAGCCTTGGACTTCGCTGCGGCCAGTTCCTTGTCTCTCTTCTCCTCCAACTTTTTCTTTTTCTTCGAATTGTTGCCAGCTGCAGCAATCTGCTTTTCGTAGTTCTTGGAGATTTTCGCCTGCTCGAGGTCAGAGCATGCCTGAGCATATGACGATGACGCTGATAGAATACCATTGATACCATTGTAAACAACAGCAGTCTTTTCAACCAGGTTATTGAGGAAATCTGAGGTGACTTGCGCCTTTGCCTGCATGTATGCAGCATGGTTCTGCTTGTCGTTGCCATACAACTCCTTCAGTTTCTCCATGGTGTTTTGATAGTTCTCAACTTGTGAGGAGAAGTATCCACCCAGAGTTGCATTGCCGGTCGACTGGGACTCCCCTGCTGCAGCCCTGGCGCTGTTGACCATCTCTGATGACTTATCATTAATCTTCAGCTGAGCGCTACCAGCACCATGATCATCAGCATCAATCTGTGCTCTCTGTGCAGCGAACTGCTTGGAGATCTCTAGCTTCATGCGCTGATACTCCTCCTCCTTGATCAATCCCTGCTTGTAGAGATTGTCAAGGCCATTGAGGTACATTGTCTCCTGAGCCTGCAAGTCTTGCTTGCCGAACTGCTGACGCAACTCCTTCAGCTGGTTCTGGTATGCCTCCTGCATCTGCAGCTGGTGGTCAAGTGATGCCTGCTCCATCTCAGCCTTCAGATCCAGCCATTCCTCGCTGCCCTCATTGTAGAGTGCCAGGCGCTTTTGCATGGCATCTGCATCATTCTGATAGATGGCTTCATCGAGAGCTATGTCATTCTGATAGATAGCTGAGTTGGCATCATTGTATTGAGCCTTGATGCTAGCCTCCTTCTGTAGGCGCTCACGCTCAATGCTCTGCTCATTCATCTTCAGTATGGCAGCATCATGCTGCTTGACGACAGTGACCTGGTTGTCAAGTAACTGCTTATACTCATTGCTCTCTGCTCCATAGAGTTGCTTCAGCTTAGCAAAGCCCTTAATCTGGATGTTCTGTCGGTCATCGAGGAACTGCTGATAGGTTTTCTTGCCTTCTGCATAGGCTTTGGCGTTGTCTGCCATCAGTTCGTTGGTCTCAGCCTTGATGCTATCGGCTGCCTGCTTCTGCTTGCGCTTGGCTTCTGCCTCACGCTTGCGAGCTTCTGCAGCCGCAGCCTTCTCAGCCTTGGCCCTAGCCTTGCGCTCCTTATCTGAAGCTTGATGAGTACCGGTTGTTCTCTGCTGCTTAATGATGGTACCATCATTGGCCTTGCCATTGTAGCCATTGTTTCGCCATGGTTCCGGATCGTTGATCTCGAAGTGCTGGGACTCCAGCTGATTAATCTTATCGATGAGCTTCTGCTGGTATTGCCTCTCTCTCTCAATTTCGTGGTTTACAGTCTCCCTGAACGCTTCTCTGTTATCAGATGCTAAGTTTAGCATCTTTGTTCTTCTACTTGCAAATGGATTAATACGCCCCCAAACTTTTGCCCAGAATCCACGCTTGTCGTTGTCTGCTTCGCTAAGCAAGTCTTCATTTTCAGCCTGCTTAGCTATTGACTCAGCCAGTTTCTTCTGCAAGCCATCAATGACGATCTTCTTTTTCATCCAGTCGATGTAGGACTGGATCTGCCTTGTTGCTTGACCGGTGCGCACTGCTTCCTCGGTGATGTTGCCGAGGTGTTCACGCATCAGCTTGCCGTTGAGTTCCTCCAGGGCTGCCTTGCGGTCTGCCTCTGCACTGGTGTTGGACTGGATAGTAGAGACGAGGCGCATGATGGCTGCCTCCTCGTCTGCAGCCTGCTTGTTGGCTTCAGTCACGGCATCATTGTAGTCACGCTGAGCCTGCTCTGCGGTGCTCGTCTCCTTGGATAAGGTAACGATTGCTGCTGTGAGGCCTACGACAACAGCTATCACGGCTGTGATAGGGTTGGCCAACAACACTTTGTTCCATAACATCTGCGCTGCGGTGGTCAGTTTTATTTCTCGTGTCAACGCCATCTGAACGATTGCCATGGTCTTGAGAGCAGATGTCTTAAGACCTACAAGGACGAGATGCGCCTTTTCGCGTAGAATCATGATGTTGAGCCATGCCATTTGCGCCTTCTCTGCGATCAACTTGGCCTTAGATACTGCAGTATAGGTGACGATGGCAGCTGTCAGCACAATTAATATGCGCCAATAATCTTTGACGAAATCAACGAGGGTTGAGAGTGCCCGAACTCCGAGACTGGCAGCAGATATGCAATATCGTGCTGCAGGATAGAGTTTCTGGCCCAGTTCTATGGAGAGATCCAGGAACTTCTTGCTCGCTTTGTCAAGTTGAGCCTGTACACTCTCGTTCTGTGTCTCGAACTCATTGAGGACGGATGTGCCTTCGGAATATGCTTCGCTTGCCAGGTCCTGGGCAGTCTTGATGTCATCGAGCTTATCTGCGAGGACGGTGAGGACACCAGTAGCCCTGGATCCATCCATCTTCATTTCCTCGAACATTGGTGCAAGGTCGGCAAAACCGCCCTTGGCTCGCATGGCTGCCAGGAACTGAAGGAGTGCGCCGTTGGCATCCTCCTTCAAAGTCTTGGCGAAGTCCTTGACATTGAGTCCAGCAATCTTTGCAAACTTTGAGGAGTCCTGGAACATTTTTGCCAGGAGGTTCTGTACTGCGGTTGCAGCAGTCTCGTCCTGCTGCATGTTCTGGTCAAGGACAGAAGCGAGACCCATGATCTGAGCCTGTGTAAAGCCTGCCTGCTTGCCGACACCTGCCACACGGGCAGTGAAGTCAACGAGATAACCGGCAGAGGCAGAAGAATTCTGCGCCAACTCATTGACTGCAGAACCTGTTGCCAACATGGCGCCTCGCAGACCCTTGGTTTTGTCTTCGCCGAACATCTGGGCGAGTTTACCGATTTGAGAGACTGCTTTATCGCCGAGGTCATCACCGAGGGCGACATTGATTTTATCGGCTCCATCTACGAACTCCTCAACTGCTGCAGTCGAAGTGATGCCGAGTCTTCCGGCATCTTCGGCTAACTGGTTGAGCTTCTGTCGAGGGGTTCGGGTGTCCATCTTTTTGAAGTCCTCGTTCATGCGCTCAACCTCTTCGGCTGCCTGCCCGGTATATTTTCGGACGTTGGTCATCTCATCGTCCATCTTGGCATACTCCTCTACACACTTTTTGACGGTGAAGGTGATGCCGGAGATTGCAGCGACGGCTCCAAGGGCAATGCCCTGCATTCGGTTGAACCAGTCTGCAGAGCGCTTGATCCAGGACTCTTGAGCTACGCCTTCGGCTCTGACTGCCTGCAGTTCAGCCTTCAGCTGCTTCGCCTTCAGCTCCATCTGCTTGAACTGCTCGGTACCACGCTCCATGCCATGCATCTGCTGGTTCAGTGCCTTGATGGAGTACTCCAGGTCACGGATGGATGAGGTTTTGAGGTTGGCCATGGTGTTGTTGACGAGCTGCATCTGCCTCTTGGTCTCCTTGATATCCACATTTGTGCGGTCAATTTCCTTGTCATACTGCTGCATGAGGGTGACCACCTTCTGCTCGCTCTGTCGGATGCGTTCCAGCTCTGCCTCCACAAGTTTCAGCTGCGAAGCTCTGGAGGCGTACATGGTAGATGTCGGGTCGTAGTCAGCCATCTGACTACGTAGCTTGGAAGCTGTGAAGTTGAGGTCATTGAGTGAAGCATGTTTCAGATTTGACACCGTTGCGGTCATGCGTCTCGCTTCCTCATCAGCCTTGCGTGTTGCGCCCTTCAGGGCAAGCATCTGCTCCTTGACCTTTGAGAGTTGTGCATCCAGCTTGGCGAAGTCTGAAGGGTCAGATGCTGCCTTCATCTGCCCCTTCAGATGTCTTGCTGCCTTCTCTAGCTGTCCGAGGCTTGCACTAGACAGGTTGTCGAGTGTCTCCTTGACGCTCATGGTTGAGTTCTTGAATTGCTTCATCTCTCGCTCTGCGGCCTTCAGATCCTTGGCGAGGGATGCGCCTAAACGGGAATCGCCCGCCGAGAAGGCTTCCTGTTTAGCCTTCTTCAGACGAGCGACTCTGTCCTCCAACTCTTTGAGTCGGTTCTTTGCCTCCTCTGAGTTGAGCTTGATGACTGTTGTATATACCTCTTGTCTTGCCATTATCGGTTGACTTGTATATAGCTGTTATATAATATGTTGGAATGGGGATTGAAGTTGATGACCTTGACATCATAGCCTTTGGTGCCCCACCGCCACCAGAGGAATCTGTGCTTGTACTGCCTGTAGACGATGGTCTGGAGGCTATCTCTCGCCTTGTATGTCAAGATGGAGTCCGCCGTATTGAGACGGAAACTGAGCCATCGGTCGCTGTAGGTATAGACCGAGTCGCTGCGGTCAGTCTTGACCGTATCAGCAGTACTCAGACTCGTGCGCTGGTCTGCCAAGACCTGCCCAAGACGAATGTCCAGGTCATGGAGCAGTTGGCGGTCGTAGGCCTGAATTTTGTACTCCTCAGCCGGCATCTGCAGCACCTGCTGCGTGATGACCGTGAGCGAGTCTCGGATGGTGTCTCGCTCGGCTGGAGCATACTGAAGTTTCAGCCCATTGAGCTGTTCTCTCAGTTCCTGCTCCGCTCGCTGCTGTCGATGGTCAAAAACCCAGAAACAGGCGATGATGACCAATATCACCGATATGGCCATGATGATTGACTTGAGATGTTTCTGCATAATCCTTGATGTTAAATGTCGGCATATTCCGGAATTGCGTCGAAGCAAGGACACTCCTTGATGCGCTCCCATGGATCGACCACCCCATTGTGGTTCTTGTCAGGCGAGATGTCACGATGTCCCATGATCTTGGCTTCAGGGTAGCGGTTTCTCAATTCCTTGAGCAACTCACGCAAACCTTGTTTCTGTGCCTCCGTGCGGTTGTCGATAGCCTTGCCAGTGCGGGATATTCCACCCATGTATGCCACGTTGACTGAATCGAAATTGTGCCCCTTGACTCCGTTGGACGGCAGGTCTTCTGTCATGAGCTGCGTGTACTTGCCATCAGCGGTTACGACCCAGTGGTAGCCTGGATAATGCCAGCCTTTGTTTCTAAATTCCTTGAGCAAGGCATCGACAGACCATGACCGTCGGCTTGCTGTACAATGAACGAAAATTTTCTTAATCTTGCGTGCCATTTTTATTGTTAAAATATTTATTGATAATGTCTTTAACTCTGGTGTCAAAAGTCAGTGCGAAACCAAAGACGGTTGCCACGTAAACCAGACTCTGCCCAAAGTACCACAAGACGTTAGACGTGACGTCGTGGGACATAAAAAAGCTGATGTACACAAGCACAATGCCAGCAATCAGTACTATGCCAGCAGAGCTGTAGTGTATCCAATCCTTGGTATTTCTCTGCATATCTGTACCTTTTTTAAAACTGGCACAAAGGTACATATAATATAAGGAATATAAAAATACGGCAGAAAGGACTGTCATCCTCCTGCCGTATCTGATAACTATGAGATATCCCGGTCGAGTAACTCTCTGGCCATCTGCTTAGCCTGCTCTCGCCACTCCTGGAATACTTGGTACTCTGTCTCGTGCTCCCTGTTGCCATCACCATGGTTGCACAGGATGGCTTCGACATCGCTCTGGCTGTACTTAGTACGAACCAGGCCATTCACGAACTCGCGATAGCTTGCCGACTCAGCCTCAATCTTAGTGGAGCCGTCAATCTCTGTGCCCTCGTAGCTGTAGGCTGTCACTGTCTTACTATCGCCATCAGACTCCGACATGGTGGTGTCTGGGTGATAGTTTTCTACTTTCTGCTCACTCAGGAACAGAAGAAAATGCTTGCTGTCATATCTCAAGTATGACATACGGCAAAGATAAAATTTCTTGTGCATCTAGATAAACTTATAAAATTTCTTGCCAAACTTGTTGGTTAGCTCGGCTGCAACGGTGTAGAAGCCCTTTTCCAGCAGTTCCCACTCCTTGCGTGCCTGGTCAACCAGAATATCTGAGCCAGTAAAGAGCCACCACGACTCAGGTTGCCAAACCGGCTCCTCAATCTCATCGCCATGTTCATCGAGTTGTCCTGTCTTCCGGACGTGATCGATGAAACGGAAGCGGATGGCTAGGCGGTCCTTAGGCACCTTCTTGGTGACTATGTGCTTGACGCCCTGGTCGTCAACTTCTTCAACCTGCTCCATTTTGAAGTCGACTCTCGACTTATCTATCTTGTAATCCTCTATGAGGATGAGGAACTTGTCATAGTCCTCAATGTTGTGGCACAGGATATCGCCTGGATGCTTCTTCTGTGCCATGCTCATGCCCTCGAAGGGAACCTCTCCCTTGCGAGCCTTCACAATCTGACCATACTTTTTCATACCGATTTTATTTAATAAGTTTTTTGTATCTGCGTGTTTGGCTAGGCCAAGCCTGGATGCTGCCTTGCGCCGGATCTGTTCATCGTTAAGTCCACGTTTGCGCAATCTTGCCACCTGGGCACAGAGTGCCTGCTTGGTGCGCTTGCGCAAAAGGGCATGGTCGGCAAAGATCTTCTGTCCACAGAAGTCTATGCCGTCACATGTACGATGAATATTCCAACTTCTATTGATGCTCAGCTTCCAGTCTCTAGCCAAGTGCATAACTGCAAGCTCCGCCATGAGGCGTAAGAAGACCTTATCTTCATGCATGATGAAGATATTGTCCATGAATCTATAATAATGTTTGAGCCCTTCGCGGCAAAAATGGTCGAAGCGCTCATTGAGGGATTTTACCCCCCCACATTTAAAACGATAGCTTGCTGCTCCGAGCGGCATGTGAGGAGCATGTCTGTGACGTACCGAGCCTGCCAGTAGCCGTGTTTCTCGGGGTCTTGGAGTATGTCGAAACACCGCATGGCGAGATAGTCAAACCTCGCCAGAAACAGTTGCCCCAAAAGTTGTGTAAGCTTGACGCCCAGCACTATGCCGTTGGCATAGCTGTCAACGACCTCGTCGATGAATGCAAGCAGCTTGCGGTCCTTGATATACAACCTGTACTCTCTCTTGAGCAGATTGTGCTCAACATGCTGGAAATAATGATGTATATCCATGGGCAAGCAATAGAATGTCTCTAGCTGTGGCGAGGTATAGATGTCCTGCTTGATAATCTTGTAGAAGAAATGCGTGCCACGCCCCTTGGTACCAGCTGGACTGTTGAAAGGAATCTTGGCTCTCAACTTATCTTCACTGGTGTGCATGGCTGCATGCTGAATGACATGATCGCCAACAGGCAACTTATTGACTATACGATGCTTGGGTTTTTCAACCGGCTTGGCCTCATAGTCTGATGTATGCCATGTCTGATTAACATATGCATTTAGCAGGGCTTGAAGATTTGTTTCAAACTCTGCCTCAAACGCTTGTACTGAGAGACGGGACTTCTTGTGCCTCGAAAAATCAAAAAATGCTTCACGAAAATTTTGCAAAGTCTCAACCGCCTGTGAAATGTTACCTAACCTCTTCACTTGCTTAAAATTTTATTTATAAAAAAAAGGTCGGTGTCTGATAAATGTCGGTGTCGGTGTCTGTTGTCTGCTTTTCTAATGTCCTAACTTTCGACCGGATGACCCATTGCCATCATCTACTTGCTATTCTGCTAAAGTGTATGTTTTGCCATGAGGCAAGGCCTGACTCCCGAAATCTCTGCAGCTAAGCAAACTAACCTGCAGTATCTTGTTAAGTTGAGGGCCGCACCGTAGTTCACATTGGAATCCGAGACAGCATTGTTCACGTTGAGCGTCGAAAGACCGCATTGACCACCATTGTCAGCGTTGCCACCGCGAAGACACAGGCGAAAACCGGCGCAGGAATCACAGCCTGGTTTGAAAACCGCCTGCAAAGGTACTGAAAAAAATCGGAATGAAAGAATGTCAAAGAGCGAAATTTCAAAAAAAATCGACCGCCCAAGGGCGGTAGGGTTTGCTCGCTACGCTCGCAGGGTGCTCAGGATTGCCCTTGGCTCCGCTTGGGAACCTTGGTCAATCCTGCACACGCCTGCTCACGCCAGCACACCTCTGAACACTTTAGGCCGCCTCGTAATACACTGGATCCAATGACCACTCGGATGCTGCTTCGCAGAGGGCCGCACCGCAGCTCACAGAGGAACCCGAGACAGCATAGTGCACGTAGAGCGTCGAAAGACCGCATAGACCACCATCGTCAGCGTCGCCACCGCGAAGACACAGGCGAAAACCGGAAGTAGCGTTTGACGTATTCCAAAAATAACCTGTCGAATAGGTTGACTCTGTAGCACCAATCTGCGTACAGAAGTTCTCTAGATGTTCCATCGACAAGGTCTTGATATATCCTTCACCACCGCCAGGTGACTTGCTCAACGTCTTCATGCCGGTAGCATTGCCGATAGTCCAGGAGCCGTAAATAGACGGAGCGACCAGGTGGGTCATGGTCTTGTCACTATTCACCTGGCAGAACTCATCATCCATCATTCGCCATAGATTGCCAAAGCCGTTCTTATAACCGAAGAAACATGGTATCTTGGCATTATAGACCGTTGCCCCTGCATCATTTTTTACGGCATAGGTCGCTTCTCCACATGAATCACCAAGTTCAATGCCTGCACTCATTGGTGCAACTGGTCGCCAACCATTGTAGGCTTCCCAGTTCGGCATCTGCGTCAAGCCTGCTCCGAGTCCACCTTGGAAGAGGCCGTTGGCATCCTTGTTGGCATTGACTGCATCCTGATCATAATGTGTACCGAAAATGACACTGAACAGAATTGCGACAATGGATGTATGTCGCATGGTTGTGCAAAGCCAACCCTTGCCGTTCTTACGCGCTGCAGCTCTGAACTGCTCTGTAGTCATAGCGGTAGCAGGTCTGCCCAGCAACGTATTGTTCTTGCCATCATAGGTAGCATTGTTGTCGCCACCACGGTAGTTAGCTGCATCGTTGATGTAACTAACCAGGCGTCCGGTACTACGCTCAATAGTAGCGAAGCCAGCTGCAGAAATACTGCCGATTGGTATCTCAAGATTGTATTCACCAGGAATTGGCTTGATGCCAATCTGCTCATAGTGCAATCCGCCAATATCCTTGATGACAACGTAGAATTTTCTGCCCCAGCCCCACTGATAGTGACCTTCTGTACCATCCAGCCTTGCCGGTTCACCAGTAGCATACTTGTGGTGATCCTTGCTGTCGAGCTTTCTGCGGCTGTGGTCATTCTTGACCAAGTATGCGCCAAGTCCGAGGACGTATGGCAACTCCTTCAGCAATTCAAGTGAGCCAATGTATGATGCAGCCTTAGGCGTTGCGTTTGCGGTGTCCCACACTCTTCCGCACCAGGCATGCTGACCAACAGCAAGGTCAGCCTTGAGCGCATCCATACCGATGCTAGTGACATTGCCATTCTGGTCTGTCAGCAGCAGGCTCTGGTTGCTGTTGACGGTTGTGACTTTCGTCACGGAATTGAATTTTTTACCTTCCATATTTATTTATAATATTTTTTTTAGCAAACTGTTCCAATCACTATGATACACATGACCTAATCCGTCACTATAATCAATCGAATCCTTGCCCAAAAACAGATGACTCTCATCATCTGTCCCCTCATTAGAGTATATTCTTAAACCAAATTCTGGATCTATATTCACCCGTTTCCTTCCACCAAATCCAAATAAATCCATTGTCGCAATTCGACTCAGCGTATCACCATCTGACTCAAATTTTACCTTGAATAGGTCTGTCATTTCAGCAATTGAACTTGGTAAATCCCAGTTGTCATCGTTAACTGAAGTTGGTCCTCGCATTACAAGGTAACCCTTATCAGCATTCATTTCGATTTCATTCCAGGTTTTTTCATTTCTTGACTTGAAGTTTCCTGATGCCGTAATGTTTTCGAAATTGCCACCCTTGCAAACGAGATCGCCGTCCTTAGCTTTGAAGACAATGTTGCCGTCCTTATCTTTCATCTCGATGGTACGGACACCCAGGTTCTCTACCATCTGATATTGGGTGAGGATGATGTGGGCTATGAGGAGTTCGATAGACTGGCCCAGTCTCCAATAATGGTTATTCAGATCAGCTGCAGATCCCGGATAATTATCTGCTGTCTTGACGTGCGTCTTGATGCAGGAATAGGTATTGCCATTATAGAAGACCGTATCTTTCCACTCTTCACCTTCTCCACCCGCTTCGAATCTGTATCCATTGATGCAGGTATTCCACAGCTGCGGACCTCGAAGGACGCTGCCGGTGCTGCCCTTGTCGCCTTTATCTCCCTTGTCTCCCTTGCTGCCGGTCACGCATACGGCATCAGTAGCAGTACTGCTGCCATCTGTATAAGTAATGACTGAACGAGTCCAGATGAATTTGCCTTCAACATAAGCAGGAGCCTTGTTGCTGACCCAGGTGCCGCCTGTAAGTATCGACGATGACGCAGACTGGTAATACTGCTCTACGATGCTGACTACACCCTTTCCGGATGGCAAGCAGACAGGATTGCTGATCTTCTCTTGACCATTGGTATAATATATACGAGTTCTGGACCAGATGAAGTGACCATTTTGCCACTTCGGCGCTGTAGTCTGCCAGCCTGTGTTTGGCGCTACGGTGCTGCTCGTGGAGTCAGCATACTCGACATCGGTGTCGGATATGCCAACACCGATGCGGAGAAATCTGATAATTCTTGTTATAATTGGCATAAGCTACTTGACTGACTGAATAGTTAATGCTACGTTGCTGTAACCTGCGTGTATGCAGTCTTCTCTCGTCACAGCGAAAGAACTCAACTGGACTGTAGGCTTGCGTGCCGCTTCGGTGTTGAGGACGACACCGGACCCAGATTTCAGCGTGAAATAGAATTTAGTTTCCACTGCCTCCGACTTACCTCTGACAATCATGCGAGGTGTATAGGTCACAGTGCCATTACCTGCCTCGTCCTCGCTGATAGACTCATCCGCTGGTGTCGGGTTCGGCTCGATGTCATACGGATCCGACGCGTCGATGACTGTCTGGAAATCAAATCCCAGCAGATTATCATTGCCCATGGCCTTGTCATTGTAGACCTCTACCATGTATTCGCGAGTACAATCGACCTCGGATGCCTCGACAGTAATTGTCTTACCATTTGCTCCTGCAATCTGCTCCCAACCCGTGATGCTGTTGATGGCTCTGTACCACTTATAATATAGCCCTGATGTCAGGGTCTCGCTGCCCAGCGTGGTTCTGGCTTCGAGCTGGCAGCTATCATCCTTGTTGTTGAGCACGAAGTTATGTGTATCGCTTGCAGGAGCCTTGATCGATACTCGATAGGCTACGCCTGTGTACGGGCCGACCGGTATCTCGTATACAGCCTGTACCTCATCGGTAATCTCCTGCTGGTTTGATCTCTCGGAAATCTTGCCGACCATCTTGATATTGATGGCTGTGTAATTGGATGCCTTGACCAGGTTGTTGCATATCTTCAGCCCCCAGAAGAACTGCGAAGTACTTGGTCTGATCATCTCGAAGAGACCTTCGAATAGACCGGTCGATTTGCCGGAGCTGTTGAACGGTATCTCAGTCTCGTTGAAGAAGAACTTCATGGAGACTGGTGTCGTGACACCATCTGCAGCCCTCGATGAGATGACTACGAAATAGAGCTTAGGCTGCGACTTCGAGAAGTCGGGATAGACGGTAACGACTTCGCCGTTCTTCTGGTACTCCTGGTAGAGATCTCCATCCGGAGACTGGATAGATGGCGTGAATGTACCCATCTTCTGGATGAACTTGATGTTCACCGATTTGCTTGCACTACTCATTCTTCGCCTCCTCTCTCATGATGAATCTGCTGTCTGTAGCTACAGGCAGCTTGTTGCACACTTCACCCTCCTGCTCCATGCAGGCTGTCTTGCCGTCCATGGCGATAGCGCCAATCTTGGGCAGCGTCTCCTCGAACTCGATAGGTTTACCGAGCGGCAGGATGTCCTGACACCACAGAAGGAAACTGCCATCTTGCAGTTCAGTTCTGTCCTCGGTCAGCTGAAGGAACTCTGCAACCTTGCGGTTTGCCTTGATGTATCTTTCCATATTAAAAAAAAAATAATTATTAGTGAAAAATAAACGGATTGCCGTCTGCGTCCACGAAGACCTTGCCGTCGGCATCCACTGCCAGAGCTAAGGGTTCGAGGTCTTTGACTTCCAATGCGAGTATAGCTCCTCTGTTTTGATCCAGAAGTTCTGTAGGAACACTCGGAGACATGCCATGTCCGACAAGGACAGCATTCTCGAAGTGTACTGAATTATTTGGTGCCATCCACCAGAGTACCTGCAGCTCTCTCGTAGGGTTTGCTATTTCCCCTACATTGTCAAAAATAGTTGCCCTTGGGTTTACCTCCTTCGTTTCAGGCAGCACCTCATCGACCGTATCAAGCATGTCGTAATCGTAGAACGGAATTCTCCGGACGATGTTGACTATCTTGAATGGTGCGGCATCAGAAAGTTCTACGCTTTCCGGATTGCCTGCTGCAGAGTATCTTACTCTACACCTGATGCAGATGCGCTTACCCATCAGAGAGCGGTCTAGCGTTACGGATGCACCATCAGCAGATACCTTGATTTCTAAATCATCTGCAGTAATGGCAGAGAACTGCCCTCTATCACGGAGAATTTCCCAGACGAACAGTCTTTTCTCCTTAGCGCACTCTTCAGCATTCAGGCGCAGGGAAGCGCTGATGACCTGCTTGTCGGTATCACGGAGTGGGTTGTAGTAGCGGTCACCGCTTGACAGCAGGAGCGTTGGCTTGTAGATGGTCGCATTCTTGCAGTTGATGGAGTAGTCCATCGTAATATTGCGTACCTCGTTTGTTCGGGTGTCCAGGTACTTGGCCTTGAATCTGAGCAGTATCGGCTTCTGCGGTGCTGCGTTGATATACCAGAGCAATTTTCCAGCATTATCGCCGGACGATGTGATGACATGCTTTTGGGGTGTCGTAACCAGCGCATTGCCCTCCACACCATTCTCGACTCTGTACCAGGCGATGTCCGTCAGCTCGCTGTTGACACGTCCGCTCGGGAGTATGCCATCTCGGTCAATGATGCTGATGACCGGCTGCAAGGCGCATGGTGTCAGCCTGTAATCAGGAGAAAACTCATCCTGATCAGCATCATAGGTCTGTTCGAGCGGAACGCTGCCTGATACGGACTTGGAGTAGTGTACCTGCAGAGGCGTGTACTTGATGTCTAATCTTTTGTATTTCATCTTATATGTTATTAAACACATTCCAGAGTGATGGAATCATGGGCGACCTCATCGCCCAGACCATCACGAAGTGTAACTGTTGCCGTGAACCTGATCTTAGCCGGAACTCCCTCGCTGTCGACGGAGAGGTCTGACTTGGTCAGGACAATAGCCTTGCCTGCCTTGGAACCGACTTCGAGTGCCCAAATGTTGTCGCTGGTTACTCTCTGCTCACCAGCCCTGTTCTCTGTGTATCTGGTCCAGGCTACGTCGCTGTCGAGGATATCTGTTGTGATATCCTGTCCGTAGAGCGATGCGACGACTGTCAGCGGAGCTCGGAAGTTGTCGAAATCATAGAGCGTCTCGTCTTCGAGGAAATCGATGGTAAATGCTGGATTGCCCTCTATCATCGCCCAATCGGTATTGTTCCACCTTGGCGCGGTATGGGTACCAGTCTTCTGACATCTCCATTTGCACCCAGTATACCAGACATCGGAAGTCTCGTATTTGCCGGTTTCCGGATTGAGAGCTGAGCAGAAATATTCTGCCGCCTCTGACCATGGTCCCCGGTCCACATAATCGACAACCGGTTTGCCTTGATAGTCAATCTGTATGATATCCTGGGTGATGATGCCGGCTGAATAGAGATAATCCCTGCCCTTGACGATAGGAAGGTCGAGCGACTTGACGAACTCAGGCATGTCACCGAAGACCATGCCGTAGTTGTAATTCTCTAGTATCGGCTTTGTGACGCCCGTCAGCTTGACGATGCGACCCTCGGAACTGGAGATGTAGAAACAGCTCTGCAGCGACTCATCGGTCTGGTTGCCATAACGGGCGATATTCATGAGCTCACATGGCGGAAAGTTCTTTCCTGCCGGAACTTCGGCATCAGAATAGAGGGTGACCTCGATGTAATTCTTGACCGCGTTGACGCTGTTGACTCTCATCCAGGACGTGTAGTAGGCTGCCGAGGTGCCAGAATTGGCTGCCGAAGCGATGTTGTTGACCACGCCCTTGATGACGTTGCCCACATGCTGAGCCGTGAAGTATCCACTATACTTGGAGCGGAGGTGTAAGCCATAGCAATCATCGCCCAGACTGTCAACGCTCTCGATGGTGTCGCTTTCGGTGAAGAAAGTGTCACCCTCCTGCGCTGACAGGCGGTTGACAATCAGTTCCATGACCCGCATGTATGTGCGGACGGTGATGCTCTCAACCTCTGCATTGCCATTGGTATCGACCTGCGCGCCCTTGCCGTTGTACAGCCCGGAGACGAAGTCACCGAACTGTGCACCCGCCTTGAGCTGCGCCATCTGCTCGGAGATGAGTCCACGCAGGAAGGTAATCATGCCCTCGGCTGCATCGTCATGCTTGCGGCTGAGAAAGGCTTCTGATGTTTCGTCAGCACAGAAGTGCAGCAGCGAGAGGAAAGCGTTGCCGATGCGGTTTGCCGTGTTGGCCTGCAGACGTCGCTCGTCTCTGATGCCCTCGAAAAGGGTCTGAAGTGCACTCTTGTCTAATTTGTATGCCATTTTACTTTTTTGATGCAAAGATAATATGACGATGGAATCGGTAAAAATACGCTCCCTAGAGGTTGCGTGCTGCTCCTATGCCCCTGAAGATTTCGGTTAGGGCTGATGCCATCAGACCATTGTACCGGTCGCCGTAGAAGGTAGCCTCATGCTCGTTGAGCTTCATGACAGATGAGTAGTACTTCTTTGAGAACCAGTCACGGCAGCCTTTAGGTTCGCCACCGGCGATGCGACCGCCCCAGGCTGGGCCTACTTTCTTCGGTTTCTCGAGATTGTTGTCTCGGCGGTATTCATCGCCCAGGAATTTGAGGTCGCCGTTGTTGATGCGGTGGACTTTCTCGCCTCCCTGTGCCTCGGTCCACTTGTACCACTCATGTGCCGGTCCTACTCCTGCAGCTACATAGATACCGTACTGCAGGAAGTTGTGCTCAATGGTTGTCACAGAGCCCTGCTCCAGGTGCGCCTTGATGGAAGCGTAGAGGCGGCCGGTATCGATGGTACGAAGCCGCTCCATGCGCTCTCTCCAGTAGTCGCCCATGGCGTTAGTCCAGCCTCGCTCATATCTGAGGAGATCATCTACTGCTGCGTCTGCCATAGGCTCTCGTCATACTGTATGTCGATAGGTTCGTCTGATGTGACCATGAAGTAGAGTCCTGTGACGCCATTCATGGACCATCTGCCCAGCTCGCTCGAATAGACCTGCGTGAGGTCCAGGAACTCCATCTGCCCGTCGTATGCCTCACGGCTCTTGTCGTGGAGCATACGGCTGAGGAACTGTCGGAAGATATATCTGCAGATATTCAGTTTCGCCTCTCGGTCTGCCATGTCATCGCGTCGGTACCCTGCCAGGATCCAGACGGTATAGACGTTGCGGTCAAAGAAGCCCTCTCCGATGGAATGGGTGTTGCTGTCAACGGTATCTGAGACCATGATGAAGTTGGATGCCTTGCGGAACTGCTGCATGACTCCCTGGATGGAATCTGGTCCGGAACACTCTGTTGCGACAAAATTATAATCCCTGCAGGTTCTGCACTCGGCAGCCAGCTGCTTGAAATAGGCGATGGAATCGAAGATTTTCTCTGTCATATGCTGAATATTTAATTGTTTTGCCTATTGCGCTTCTTGAACTCCTCTGCCTCTCGTGCCTTGTTATCAAGCTCTGTGAGGGCAGCCCAGCAGTCGGTATTATAGACTGCCTGCAGTTTGGTCACATCACCATCGGTAAGTGCCCTGATCTGCGCCTGCATGGCTGGCAGGATGTCCTCACGGCGCAGTTCGCCACCCTCTTTCGCAGGTCTGAAGAAGTGAGGGAAGTTGGCGGCGAAATACTCCTTGACGCTCGAGAACCACATGAAGACTCCGAGGAGCTCATAAGGTTCGAAATTGGCGGTTTCATCGGAAGAACCGCCTGCTGTCCTGTACATGAGATGCGCCATTTTCAGCAGAAATCTGTCCTCCTGCTTGAGCATGAACAGCTGGTAGTTCTTCTCGATATTGAGGTAATAGTAGAAGCTGATCTCGTGAAGCAGGCTGTTTACTGCCGTCAGCTGAACGTCACTTGCGACCTGTAGAGGCCGAAAGTCCGTAAATGAGTCGATGAAATCGAAGTTTTTGAGCAGAGAGAGGATTTCTGCAGCGCTGATATACAGGACTCTCTCGCGCATTTTCCCAGTCTTATTATCGCCATTTTCGTCGCTTTCACCGCATTTAACGCTGCATTTCCACCCGGTCCGGGTGTACTTATGTACGGTAAGACCGCAGAACCTTGCGAGAAGGTAGCATTTGACAACGGTATGATCCTGGAACGTCGACATGATGCTAAGGACATAGCGCAACTGATCCTCTGAAAGTTCCGCCCACGATGACGGCGCCTTGAAATTGAACTCTTGTGTACCATCTTTATGCGTTGAAAACGAAGGCAGGTTTTGATTTTTCATTGTTGAACTCTTTGAAATGGTTAGCCTTATATGCCGATGAATCCGCATATATTGGGAAGTTATCGAGATGTGCATCGAAGTATCTGAGCAGTCTCGCACGCTCGTTGGAGTATGCCGACAGCATGTCGTTGGCCAACATGATCAGGCTGCGGCTCAGCATGAGGCGCACGCAGCCTTCAAACTCATTGCCCTCTCTCACACCTCTGACCAGACACATGATGTCATCCATCTGTTCGTCTGACACCAGCTTGCGAAGGGTGGCGTCTGCCTCCTGCATGGCTGCCAGCTTGGACATCCAGTCCTTGGAGGTCATGCTGGTCTGTCTCGTGAGATAGCAATAGCCCTCCATGCTCCACACAACCGTCTGTATGCCCTGCTGAGCCTGGAGGGTGCTTCCCCATCCTGACACTACGGTGAGATGAGACATGACTGTGTCTTGAGCCACGATGAGGGCTATGCGGCATTGCTCTATGAGTGCCTCTACTCTGGAGGAACTGGCTGGAGTGACCTCGTTGTTGGCCACAACGCCAAAGCCTGTAGGCGTAAGCACGAGGTCGAGGTGTCTGACTACGCCGAGGAAGGCATCGAGGCACACCGCCTTGATGACTGCTTCACGCAGGTCGTCGCTGGTCTCCAGTGCCGCCTCTCCTACCTCGCCCAGTATCTGCTGGCTGAGCCGCAGATAGGACTCCTTAAAATGCGGTTCCACCGACTCGAACACCTCAGAATGCGAACTGGTGGCTGCAAGGATGCTCTGCTCGAAGTCATCCTTGCTGATTTGAATCTTCATTTTTGCCATTGTTTGAAACTATTGATGTCTGTTGGTCCTTATTTTTGTCTAGTGTCGTGAGTTCTATCATCGGCACGTCTACGGTCACTCCTCGGTCGGCATAGCCATTGTAGTGGGAGATGACGTGGTAAGGCTTGCACATGATGTCGTGGCAGGCCTTCTCGAGCGACTGCTTGAGGATGAAGAGCTCTCGCTTGTCTGAGCCGGAATTGTTCATCTGGCTCTTGCCTGGTGTGGCTCCGATGAGGTTTGGATGTACGCCCAGCGAGAAGCAGAGGGCGTTGGATGCCTCGCTCATGTCGTCTGCCCAGTCGCCACCCTCCTTCTTGCTGCCCTCTGAGAGGTTGATGATGCGCACCATGCGCTGCTCCTTGCCGTTTGGGTCGAAGTAATAGCCCGTGATGAGTGCCTTGCCTGCATTTTCCGGACCGCAAACAAAGTTGATGATGTTGTCCTTCTCCTGCAGGATGCGCTCCTTGCGCTTATCAGGGTCGATGATGTCCTCGTTGTTGCAGAGCTCTTCCCAGTAGTCGCGGTGCACCTCTATCTGGATGCGTGGAGCGGACGTGTTCTTGATCATGTAGCGCTTGCCGATACCGATGAGACGGTAGATGTCGTACCAGGCATCGTCGAAGATGCTGGCATAGTATGGTATCGGATAGTACTGCAGTCCGGGTGTCGGGATGCGTGAGATGATGGCAAACTTGCAGTCCTTGCCCATCTCGGGTGCCTTGCCCGTGATGCCTGTGTATGGGTCGGGTGCCTTGCCCATGCGCGCCATGAGGTCGCCCAGCGGGTCGTAGAAGTCGAGGAGCGGGATGACTTCGGTGTGGACAGGCGACATGACGTTTCGGAAGTCGCCGAAGAAGACATGCTCTATGCGCCCCTTCTCATTTGGTACCTCCAGGCGGCAGTAGGAAACGTCCTTGTGACGGATGTTGACTATCTTGGAGTGGTCACGGCTCAGGATGATGACCTCTACCGACCAGAAGAAGAATTTCATATCGGTCGCCTGCTGCATGAAAACCTCGTGGATGGAGTTCTTCAGGCAGAAGTCGCGTATCTCGCTGTCGGTAGTGTCCTGCTTGGTCTCCCGGTCCATGAAGCGCACGCCCTGGCCGTAGCAGCACTGGACGTTGAAAGCCATAGCTCGCTGCGCCACCATGTTGCGGCGCAGCAACTGCTGCAGGGTGTATGGCATGTCGTTGTCATCGCCATAGTTCACATACTCGAAGAGCTTGCCGTCTGAAGTCTCCAAGATGCCCGTGGTGGCATCGCCCACCTCTCCGGAACCCAGAAAACTGGTATCCCTTCCGTACTGCTGCTCGATGGTGGTGGAGTCTGTTACCCTGCTCACGCCCTCTGCCACGAGAGCGTAGCGACTGTAGGAACCGCTGGTTCCTACTTGCTGAAGCTGATATTTTTTCTGTTTCATGTCATAAATATACTGGTAAGCCCAGGAACTGGTGAATGTAGATGTCCGGAACGGTTCGAACCTCGGCATTTGCCGGATTGACGAGACGATGGAAACCGCCACGCCAACTGCTGCCCTTGACCAGCCATCCTGTATAGTCGACGGTCTTGCCGTCTGATGTCCACGCCTTCAGGTTAATGGTTGAGCGGTCTCTCTCTGCCTTGGCCAGGAGGCGCAGCACCTCTGTGAGGTGGTAAGCTGTGCGTCTCATCAGTTGAAGGTGTTATCAAAGGTGTTGTCGAAGATACGGCCGGCTCGCTGCAGGTCAAGCACGTTGTGCTGGCGCTGGGCGTAGGTGTAACTGAAGGTGAAGCGTGGCACGCTGTCGCGCAGGTTGTCGCGCTTGGACTTTGAGTCAGAGAGGGTGACACGCTTGCCCACCTTGGCTACCCCGCCGATGAAGTTGACCAGATAGACCTCGTCTGAGCGGAAGAGATCATCTGCCCAGTTTGCCATGTCTGTGCCCAGATAGCCAGTATCGGCGTTGAATGTGCGCTGCTCTGTGATGCGGTAGTTTACCCTGATGCCGCCCATGTAGGCTGCATCGCGGGTGTACTGCGGGTCTACTTCGTGCTTGCCTGTGCAGTAGATGAGCTCCTGGCAGCCGAAGCTGTTGGTGAAGAGCAGAGTAGGCGCCACGTCACGCTCCTCGCTGTCTATGATGAAGGTCATGGAGCGTGAGCCTGCCTCTACCACGTAGTAGAGAAGGTCGGTGCCCTCTGCCTCGAATCTTGACGGAGAAACGTCGATGGTGGTGTAGATGTCATTGCCGCCGGTGGCTGGTGCGGTAAACAATTTTGTGGTTTTGTCGGAAAAGTGTGCGGTGACTGTTGCCGTGTCCTTGCCCATGTAGTGGAGATATTCAAGTCGCCCCATGTAGGTGGTCTTGTGTCCCTCCAGCAGGGTGAGAAAGTGGGTGGTGAGGAATGTAGAGCAGTCCACGCCCACGATGTCTACGGTAGAATAGTAGACCTGCAGGTTGGCTGTCTGCGTATCGGTGACTGTTGCCGAGTCGGTGTCTCCGGAGTCCGGAACCTGTTGCTCGGCGATGGTGATGGTGGCTGTGACTGCCAGCCTCCGGCGTGCATACGGACGGAAAATGTCGGCAAGGTCGCTCACTCTGATCTCTCCATCGGCAGGATAGAGATACTCATCGTAGATGGTATCATCACCTATCTGGATGGTGACGAGCAGGCGGGTCTTGGCCGTAAGAATATCGATGTCGGGGATGTTCTCAAGGAAGAAACTGCCCGACGGAAGTGATGTGATGGTCATATATTATCTTTTTTGATGCAAAGATAATATGGAGAGGATAAAAATAAAAATACGGCTGACTACCCTCACGGGCGGCCAGCCGTATCAAAGCTTTTCAAAACTTTGTAAAATTTTTCGTGCTGCAAAGGTACGAAAAATTATGCATAACACATGGTAGTATAATAAAATATATGAGTTTTTAACTTAAACCAGGCTGTCTGGCCTGACAACTCTCTCCCACACAGCCCATGCCACAGTTCCGTCTGGCTGCGTGGCCACATAGTAGCCATGCTCCTGCATATACTGGTTGATGGTTTCTATACTGACACCGCCCATGTCATCTAGTTCCGTGGCGATGTCCTGTGTGGTCTTGAAGCTCTTCTTGTAATCAAGACCGGTTTCTTCATCCTTCACAGGGAGGCAGCTGCGGAAGTGGAAGTAAGCGTCGAGCAGGTCCTCCTCAAACTGCTCGCTGATGAAATTATCTGTATTTCTTGGCATAATCGTTAATTTTTAAATGGTAATACTTAAATACTGTCACCAGGGTGTAGGCGGTATAATGCCGTCTCATAGAGGTCAACCCAGTAGCTCAGACGGGAAGCCCAAAGGTCGTATTTGGTCTGAAGTCTGGTAACACGGTTCTCCTCTCGCTCCAGTTCACTGAGGTATCTGCCGACAATGCGATGGCAGTCCAGATTAACACAGTATCTTGACTGAATCTTGGCATACTCCACCAGTTTGTACAGTTCCTTGCGCTTGGCTTCAAGCTCCCACCAGCGTTTCATGAGCGCACCGCGGATGCGACGGCGTCTGAAATATAGCAAGATAACGTCTATCTTGACTTTCTTCTTATTCTTTTTCATACCTAATCGTTGTTTATAGATTTCCACTTGGCCAAAGTCATATTGAGTGGCTTAGCCTCTTTAGCTCCAAATCGAAGTGCATAGTAGCGATGATTATGCCATCGGATAACAGTCTGCTTGTGTGGAGCATCCTCGATGAATGCAACAGAACCAATAGTTTTGTTGGCTCTCTGAAATTTGAGTTCCACCTTATGGGCGTTCATTTTTTTGCCTATATTCATGAAGTACTGGCACTTGCTGATGTCCTTGGTAGTCAGCTTTGCTGTGCGTCTTCTGCGGTTTCTACTTTTCTTCATCGCTCACTCCTCCTTTCTTGTCTTTTTTCCAACCTGGGTGCAGGAGTTCTGCTTCTGCTCCCGTAAGTACCCCCCGCTTCTCGGTATCGCTCAAAGATTTTGTGGCGGTCGCTCTGGATGGTATTGTTGTTGAGAGTCCAAAGATTAGTCTCCTCGACCTTCGCCTTGTCTCTGCGAAATCCTGCCTCATTGCGAAGCTTTCTACAATTACGGAGTTCTTCCTGATATTCATTTTTGGCCTTCTCGAAAGCATTACGGGCACAGCGGTAGCTTTCCCCTGCTTCATCCTCCATGCGTTCAATACTGTCCAACGAGCTCTCGTAATTCCGGCTTATAGCCTGCAACTCTGCCTGATGGCGCTTGCGCTCGTCAGCAGCTCTCACGATGTTCTCCTCCAGCTGAGCATGAAACAGCTCTGTAGTCATTCTGCTCACCATCATGCTACCTCCCCTCCGAAAATGAAACCACCAATCATGACCATCGCCATCACAGCTGCGAAACCAACCATGGTGAGCACAACTTCTCCATAGGTCACGGTCTCCCCGCAGATATAGCTGAAGGTCTCACTCTTGGTCTTGGCGAGCTTCTTGATTTCACACTTGAGGGTATTGATACCCTCCTCTACGCTGATGCCTGCAGGTCTTACCTGCGCATCACTTAATAAAATAGAATTCTGCATAATTGCCATCTTGTAAGCATTATAGGCCGACCTTGATGTATAGATACAATGGTGGCGGCCACATTCACCGTTGCTTACAAGATGGTAGCTTTCCCAGCGAAGGGCAAACGATATCTTACGGATCATGCAACCGCCATATTGAAAAGACCTTTTTCCCGCTGCCGGGAAAATGATACTTTATAGGCATAAAAAAAGCCCACGGCGTGAAGCCTAGGCGAAACAGTCGCCTTCACTGAGTAGATTACTACTATCTTGTAAGCGTTGGCAAAAGTACGAAGAATATTTGGAACCGCCAAAAAAAAAGCGAGAAATTTTCATTCCTCGCTCATTTTTTTATTTATATACCATATTTCTCTACTATTTCCACCATCTCTTTCTCCTCGATGACTCTGATATTAGCTCCTTTCTCATTGAGTTTTTTAATCTTTTCCATCTTGGAAGGTCCTGCTCCCTCACCTTTAACTACTATATTAGTCTTAGCCGAGATAGAGGAATTGATGTCAGCACCGCAGTCACGAAGTCTAAAAGCCAGCTTTCCTCTATTAGGAAAAGCCGTAAATACTCCAGTGATAACCACCTTCTGGTGGAAGAACGGATTATCCTTGTTAGCAACATCTTCATCAGCTAATGGCTGTTTGACTTCTCCAGTCAGGCTCTCGTGAGCCTTATAGTCAGGCTTCTCATAATGATGATGTGTGACATCAATGCCTGCACCTTTCAGTACAATCTCTGCACAGGCAGTTGCATCTGCTAATGCGTCATGATGGTCGTGCATCTCTATTCCCATCAACTCGCACATCTTCTTCAACGAATTATTACCTGGTAATAATTGCATGGTATCAATAATCTGATATCTTGGCATGTCAAGGTTGTAAACTTCAGCTAGTCTAGAAAGTATGTTAGCTTCAGTACCCTCATTATGGCAAGCTATGCAACCACTCTGAGCGAAGCTTCTCAGAACTGGGAAAACGATATCCCACGTAGGTGCATTCTCCACCATCTCTTCTGTTATGCCATGCACGAATGTGTTTCGCTCTGTACGCTCATCAGGATATGGCTTAATTAAGCTATAGAACTTTTGCATGATTACACCATTTACTACTTGTACCATACCAACTGCGCATGCGCTTGTCAGCTCGGGTGTCATTGTCTCAAAGTCAATGGCAACAAAATTTATATTTCCTTTTTCCATAAGTTTGTTGTTTATATCAAGTGCAAAAATAGCAATAATATTTCAGACATTCAACCTCACTGACAAAGTATCTGCAGGGAATATGTTTTAGAGCATAAAATCGGGGTATTGGGGAATGAATTTCTCTGATTTTCTCTGTTTTTCAATAAAATTCCACGGATATTCAATAAAATTCCACGGATATTCAATAAAATTCCGTATATTTGCAACGGTTTTAGTAAATAATATATATTAAGTTATGGAAAGAAAAGAGTATATGAACTTGGAGAAGCGCGTAACACTTCTCCAAATGACGGTAAATATTCTCATTGCTATCTCTATTATTCATGGAATAGTGTTGATATTGCTGCAATCGCCCCATTTAAGTGTTCTGCTATCCACCCTATTAAAGCAATTAAAATAGAGACGATAACACTAATCTTAGCCCATTTAAAGCTTTGCTTTTGCAATATCAGGTTCTCATCCTCTTTAGATTTCTTCTGACGGTATGGGTATCCTTCAATGCTCTCCAGAATCATTCTGTCGTAAGTCTGCATATACTTCACACCCTTGTCTAGTATATGCCACATGCCCTCAGACTCCTCGATGTAGCCCTCGTTGGCCAATGGTGGAAGGAGGAACCTCAAGTCAACATCATCAAGCTGGTTGTCAACCAGCGAGCCCCAGAGCTGTGCACGTGATTTGTCGCCCTTGATGAGCTCACGGAGAATCAGGCGAGCCTGCCTGCAAGTCTCACTATCTTGTAATAATATCATTTATCAATATCAAATATATGTGAATAATAAGAAGTCCCCGGCACGGCTCTGTGTCGGGGACGATGTGTTAAATAAAGATAGCCTAAATAGCAAGGCTAAGCGAGCCAAATTTCTGAGCCATATCCTGCAAGGCACCTCTGAGAGTAACAAGCTCATCAGGAGTGAACTGCGATGCCTTTCCGTTGACTATGTTTCCGTTCATCTTATGTGCCAGCCAAGAGCGAGATTTGCCAAAGTAAGCCTTTGCGATGTAAGCCATGGAAACCATATTCGTAATCTCACCAAACTTCTCTGCCATGGTCAGTTCCTTGACCTTCTGCTCTGTGGTCTTAGCCATGTAGCCAACTGCCACGGCAAAAGCCTTAGGGTCTGACTCCTTGAGTGCATCCATCTGACGGCGAACCTCCGCCTTATCCTCTGCGGTCTTGGCAGCTCTGTTTTGTGCAGCCAAAGCCTTCACCTTATCAATCATCTCTGTATATTCCATAATCTTATATTTTTTAAGTTTAAAGGAATGAGTGCCCCCGAAGGGGCTTTCTCATTTCTTTTTGTTTTTAATTTTGTTTTCCAACTCTGCGATTTCTTTTTCTGCTACCCTCTTGAAGGTATCGGGGAACTCTTGCCAATACTCTAGGTAGAAAAGCAAATCGTCTTCATTTTCCTTGAGTTCCTTAGATTTTCGTCTTGCCATATACTATCTTTATTAACACGATGCAAAGATACTAAACTTTTGTTGAATAGCCAAATATTTTCGTGATTATTTTCAACATTTGTGTATTATTTAACATTTGGAGACGAAAAAGCCCCCGATGCGTCACGCACGGAGGGCTCAGAGATCTTTACTAAAATTCCTACATATTTATATGAAAACACAGCCTATGTCAGAACACGGCTGCCTGTAAATCATCCTTTAAATGTCCCCGGCACGGCTCTGTGTCGGGGACGATGTGTGAATAGATAACCCTATGCTAACTGCAAAGAGCTAATGCGTTGTCCAATCTCCTGGACGGCACGATTGAAAATATCTTTCTGCTCGGAATTGAGCGTGTAAACATGACCGCGAACCTCTGAGCCATTGAGACGCTGAGAGAGCCATGCTGCGCTTTTGCCGAAGTAATTCTGTGCGATGTAACGAAGTGGCAGCAACTTGTAATCTTCCTCTGCAAGCTGCTCACGCAAAGTCAGGACTTCACTCTGAAGCTGCTCCATCTTTTGGTTGATGAAAGCCTTTGCTTCCTCTCTATCACTATCATCAGCATTTAATTTGATGTAGTTTAAAATTTCTGTTTTGCGAGCTTCGCTCTTTTCGTCTTCCTTGCCTGCAAGAGAAGCGTATTCCTTAAGTAAATCCGTATTATTATTCATATCTTTTATTTTTTAAATCCCCTCCCGAAGGAGGGGTAAGTTTTTACTTCTTTTTTCTTTTCTTAATCAGAACTGAAAGCTGGTCTAAAACGCTGTCTGTAAACTTCCAATAAGTTTCATCATCAATGTTGTAAGCCTTTCTCAGCCTGATGTAATCACTTAGCAGTTTCTTCTTAATTCTAATCTGCTTTTCTAGCTCTTCTTCATTCATCTGTTGAATTTTAAATTGTTAAACATCTAGTTATCTATTCACGATGCAAAGATACATAAAATTCTTTTAATAACCAAATAAAACATAAACTTTCTTTTATGATTAACTCATTTTTAACATTTCATCCCCATCAAACACGGTTTTTACCTCTTTTTCTCATCATTCTTGAATGATGTCAAACAATGTTATTTCCGCTTTTACCCCGAAATGCAATGTAGGGGTTCGCTCGAAAACGGCTCGTTTCTTGTGGCAATTTCATGGAAATTGGCATAAGTAGCCGTTTTCGAGCGGGCAATCAATGGCAATTGATTGCAAAATTTGGGCATTTTGCACAAATTTTCCACGGTCATTTTTGCCAACTTGCTGAAAATCATGGATTTTTGAAAAGTTGGAGCAAAAAAGGGCGTGCCTTGCCGTAAGGATACCCCCCACCGCCCTACGCTCGGAGGCAATTGCCATGGCTGACTGGAGCGGTATATGTAAGGGTTTTATCATGTGGCAATTGCCTCGTTCCCCGACTGCCGTGCCGAATTGCCATCGCTCTCGCTATCTCTATCCCCTTCCCTTCATCCGCGGTCATCAGCAAGTTTGCAAGCAAGTGAATGGGCAACGTGTTCCTATCACGTTGCCCATGGTGCCTATAGTCTGCCCTTGTCGTGATAGCTGTAGAATGCTCCATCTGTTACTATCACATGGTCCATAAAGAAGATGCGCATGACTTGACAAGCCTTGGCTATCTGCTGTGTCAGCACATCGTCCGCCTTGCTTGGCTGCGTGTTGCCCGATGGGTGATTGTGCACGAATGCCATGATGGTTGCACCGCTCAAGACTGCCTCCCTCATGAGGATACGAATATCCACTGAAGTCTCTGTTATCCCTCCCTCGCTCAGTTTCACGCTCTTGATAAGTCTGAAATTTTGGTTCATCAATATGACGTGTGCCTGCTCTACCTTGAGGTCTGCCATCTGCGGAAGCATGTAGTTGTATATGGCTAGACTGCTGCCCATGTCGGGCTTGCTGCCCAACTTCTCCACTGCCCTGCGCTTGCCTAGTTCCAAAGCTGCGAGTACTGCCAACGCCTTGCAGTCGCCTATTCCCTGCACTACCTGCATTTCGTCCATGGATAACTTTGCAAGGTTACTGAGATTGTTGTCTGCCATGTTCATCAGTTGCCTAGCCTGGCTTAGGCTTTCGGCTGTTCCTGCCCCTCTGTTGATTACCATGGATAACAATTCGGTGTTACTGAGAGAATCGAATCCGCAATTAGCTGCCTTGAACTCTGGTCGCTCGTCTGCTAGTATATTATTGAACTTCTTCATCTTACGCTACTTTATTATAGTTGTTGTTTGATTTATTGTTGATATTAACACCCTGTGGAAAACATCTCTTTGAGTGTGCCACTGCCTCATAAAAGCCTTCTGCCATCTCCTGCAACACGCCTCTGTTGCTTATTGGGTCGTGGTGAATGGTGCGAGCCAAAAAGATTTCTCTCTCCACATAAGCACCTGCCGCCTCTAACTTGCTTCTGAAGTCCTCGATGGTCTTGCCGCTAGTCAGCAGGTCGTCGAATAGAATGACCTGCTTGCCCTTGAAGTACTCGCCATCTACTGAAACGTGATAAATGTCCTCGTTGACAACGTGGCTGCCTCCGTTGTGGGTTGGCTTGCGCTCTCCAAAGATGTGCACGTGCTCATTTGCGGTCATAATGCCTGCTGCATTGAGGATGGCTGCGAGATAGCCGAATCGCTTGTTATATTTCCATTGTGTGCTGCATGGAGCAAAAACTACAACAAAGTCCTCTAAGATACTGCTATACTGCTTTGTAAGATAGCGAACTAGCCACTCAGCGCAGATTTTTACCGCCTCCTTATCGCCTGCCTTGAAGTCGTAAACGAAGCGGTTGTTTGCCATCTGCTGTGCCTTGTCAACGCAAAGGTTGATGTAAGCGTTTGGAACGTACTCAAAGAAATAATTCTGTCTCATATCGAAAAATTTTATAAAGTTTGAAATTGTATTCTGGTAATGTTTGGGAGTCCAGAGATTTTTTCCCACTCCTGCTGTGGAGTATTTTTTTTAATTGCATTCCGTTCAAAGCCCGGTGTGCCCTTTCGATTTTTCCTGTGCTTAAACAAAGCGCTGGCAGAGGCAATCAGGTGTGGGGTTCTGTGTTAACAAAAGGTAAAGGTTTAGTGAAGCGTGAAGAACCTTTGGCTTTTGTTAACCCAGGTTCATGCACAGGTTTGAATCGCCAGAAGCTACCTTTGCATAGGAAATTTCGGATGGGAACACGTGACGGGCGGCGGAGAATGCAATAAAAAAAGTACGGAACAGCATCAAACAACCATCGGAGATACCGCTTTCTCACACACCCAGAAAGAAAAAAGGCTGCCTACTCTCACGAGCAAGCAGCCAAGGAATCAAAACATAAAAAAAACTTAAAGCAATAAATAAAAAGAACGAAAATTTTATCGTGGGTAATAGTTGCTCATGCCACCCGTGTACAGGACGGTCTGAGGGAACTTGTCAACGCCAATGCAGACGGTATCGAAGGCATCGGAGAAGTCGGTACGGTTCTCCAGCCTGTCCTCGTCTGTCTCCACGAGCTTCTCGCCTCGCTTATCCTTGCCGTTGTTATAACAGCCGGCACTCTCGATGGAGATGATCAGGTCCTCGTTATTGTCCTGGTTGATGAGAACCATGTGGCGCGCATGTCCCTTGAACATGCGGTCGATGAGCAACTGCTTCTCAAGATGGTTCATCGGCTTGCCGATGTAGACCTCTGTAACGAGCCAACCATTCCTTCGCAGCACCTTGGTGATAATCTGGTAGAACTTATCGTTGTGGGTTGCATATGAGTTTCCCACGAAGGTTGCATCGTAGTAGAAGATGACACGTTTGTTCTTGAGATACTTATAGTAGTCGCAGAAGTCCTGAGCGAGCTCAGGCAACTTCTTGTCATACTTGACATAGAATGAGTTGACGATGCGCAACTTGGTATCAGAACCCACCTGCCCGACTACGAGACAGTTGATGTTGTTGTTGGCATCGGAACCGATGATCAGCGGTAAACCGTCCTCCAGGTCGCCATCCATGCGGCAGTCCGGCTTGTCGTGCTTAGGGTCGAACTTATACTGCAGGTCATTGAGGAACCTGGTGTTCGGTGCCGTATAGAAGTTGCGATCCTCGTCAAGTCCGGAGTAGAAACCATCCTGTGCGATGCCGACATGCTGGCACATGATGCTCGTGAGGAAGGTCATCTTTGGCAGGTCTCGCTTCATCTGTCTGATGAAGTCCTCGCCCAAGACAGCCAGGTTCTGGATGCTGGAGCATCGAGAATAGACAAGTGCATAGGAGCGGAGAGAATCAAGAATCTTCTCATACTTCTGCACTTCCTTCATGTAGTAGTCATATCGTTCAGGGTGAGCAGCCAGCTTGTTGCGGATGCTGTGCAGATGCACCAGGACTGTCTCCATGGTTGCCACCAGCTCTTTGTCTTGCTTCTTCTCCCAGCTCATGAACCAGGAACCTTTTTTGGTCGCCGATGTATCTGAAGTAATTGTCAGACCATGGTGGAGACAGCAGTCACCGAACAACTGCTTGTTTCCACGGTTTGCCGGGAGCGTCTCATTGTTAAGCTGCTCCCAGTCGATGAATTTCGCCTCGTCGATAAAAACATGGTCGAGTGAGAGGGAGTTGGAGGTACCGCTGCGGTCCTGAGAGATGATATTGAGGTAGCTGCCATTATAGAAGGCTACGGTATTCTCCCAGTTCATAGGCTGGAAGTGTGGTTCCTGCCAATGCAGCGCCTTCCACGGTTTTTTGCCAACGATGTAGTGGACGTCACGCTTGTAACCCCACTCCTCCAGGTGTACCAGAGCAGAGGGGAGAATGTTGGTCTGGCATCGCTTGACCGATGGCGCCACCATTCCCAGGCATGAGCCAGGCATGTGCTGGACCGCATAGAGGATGCGCCCTGCCTCCACGACACCTTTACCGGTGCCTCGACCCCATTCACAGACGAGTGTCTTGGGCATGAGCTGCAGGACGCGCGACTGCACGTCGTTGAAAAATAACTCCTTAGGTCTTGCTGTCATCATCTGGCGGAAGTTCTTCGAAGTCTGCATCCTCGATGTCCGGCATCGAGTAGCGCTTCTCCATTTTTTTGATTTTTGCACGAAGATTTGGAATCTTCTGCAAACCGATGACTGTCGGATCATCTGTCATGCGGAACTCAACAGGAACAATCTTGTCGAATGCCAGCTCTGGCTCATCAGGAGTATCGGTGCGGTTGTTTTTGATGCGGTTCTTCTGCATCACGGCAAGCGCCCGGAAGTCGCCGGCAGCCTTGGCAGCCTTGCGGTCCTCGTCTATCTCCTGGTTGACCTTCCATCGCCAGAACTCCTTAGAGGCGGCGTTGAGATTGCCGAGCATGACTTGGCAGAGATGTATATCATCGTATGCCTGTGTCTCGCTGACACCGAACATGGCCTTGTCCTGATCAACCATCTCCCTGACGGTAAAGCGTGGATAGCGCAGCCAGAAGGCATAGCAGCCACGCAGCCGCTCCACTCTCGCCTTGACGATAGCGGAGAGATGAAGATCCTGAAGTTCATCCTCGTTGAGAGGCATGTACTTCATGTAGTCATCAATATTGACTGGTAGACTCATATCTAACTGAGGTTAGCCATAATCTGCGAGAGTTGCGACATGATGGACTGGTAGGCTCCAGGAGAGCCAACCTTGGCGAGCGCTATATTATTGATGCGTAACTCGTTAGCGGTCTCCGCTAAACCTTTGAGGTAGCGGTGTCGATAGGGTGAGCGCGGCTCCTGCAGCTCCAACTGCATGGCCATGGCCTCGTCGGGAGGCAGTTCCATCATGATGGGCACTTCTTCGACCGGTGTCATGGTCTTTGCCAGGTCATAGACCGTCTGCAGGTAAAGTTCACTCTCTTCCAGATAGGGATATTGTTGTCGTATCATCCAGCAAATTATTTAACATGTTATTGAGATTGAGATAAACATCTCTGGCAGTCGTGATGAACGTGCACTCAGCACGGTCACCATAGGTCTGGTTCTGAGATGTTATCACAGAGACTAACCACTCGTTGTTAGCAACGAGCATGACCTTGGAGTGGTTGAGCGTCAGTTTAACTTCATCAAAAGCCTCTGTCATTAAGCGACTTAGCTTTAAAGTTTTGCTTGAAGCTTTAATGTCAGCAACCAAAACTGAGGAGTCAACCAACCCTCGCTTGCGAAGGTTGATGACTCCACAGAGGAAGGCATCGGATGTGGAGAAGGTGGTGACGGCAATGTGCGCTGCACCTGTCTGCTCCAGAATCCACCCCAACAATCCAAGGGTGTGAAGACCTTGGCCAAGGAAGACCTGCGAGCTACTCTGCTGAAGCGGCTTCAGGACTTGCTGTATCTGCTTCGCCCTCATCTGTAACCTCCTCTTCAGCACTCTCTGGCTGCTCCTCGCCGGTGATGCCAGCCTGCTGAAGCTTGGCGATGGTATCAGCGGTTATCTCTGCCTTGGCAGTAATGAGGAGTTGCACACGCTCATTGACCTTTGCTCGCAAGGCGTCAGCTTTGTCTGTGTTGCCAGCCTCCGTTAAGCCAATAAGCTGGTCAATGTTTTTGGTGATGTAGGATCGAGCATTGCCAATCTGCTTGGAGGTGATGGCTGCTTCTGGCTGCTCTTCCGCTGGCTGCTTCTCGGCATCACCCGGCTGGGCATGGTCGTAGACGTCCATGGCCTGCTTGTATGCATAGTACTCCTCCTTGAGTGTAAGGAGCATGCGCTTGAAGTCTTCGTCGGCAGCATGCAAGCCCTCGTATCTGTCACATGACATGTCGTAAGCTTTGCAAGCCTCAAAGTGTTCCTTGATTTTTTTCCAAAGAGCGCAGTTGTTTTCCCAGATAGCCTGGATGTTGTCAGGCAACTGGTCATGGTCTGCTCGTTTGCCCTTGGCTACGATGGCTGAAGGCACGATGGAATCGAGGTTTTCAGACTCCACGACCGGAAGATGAGGTGCCAGCTGCTTTGCAATCTGGTCTGCTTCTGAGGTCTTGTCAATCGCAGTCTGAAGAACTGGCGTGACTGCCTTGTCATAGTTGCGGACATCATCGATGGTCATGCCTTCGATGCGATAGTTGAGATGCTTCTGCAGCTCATATTTGAGCTGCTCGAGTTTGCCCTGTGGGTCGAAGTTGATGAGTTGGTAGAGGTGGCGGTTGTTATTCATCTGAAGGAGGAGAAGCGCTCCCTCCCTGATGTTGGCATCGGTATGCTCGCTATCAAACCACTTCTTCAACTTTTCTGTGAATTTCGGATCATTCATAATAAATAGAAAATTAAAATGGCGAGGCGAGCTCATGTAAGCATCGCCCCGCCACTGATAGTAGTTATGTAGGAAAATCGAATCCCTAGTTAATGGCTGTCTGTACCACTAGATACCTCCACTGGCTTGCAATCCTTGCCGCTGATGGTTCCTTCTGCAGTTTTGAGGGTACCATAATAGAATGGAGGCATGGTTTCGCAGCTGACAGAGATTTCCAGTGTGGTGTTGGTCTCGTCTGCGATGCCTGCACCAGAAGACTGAGAAGGTGTCACGTCGACCTCGAAGGTCTCGTCACCGAACTGGCGAAGCTTGCCATTGCGCTCAGGTACCATGAAGATACAGTCATCGTTGAGAAGGATTGATGCCAGAGCAGACGCTTCCTCCTCAGTACCAGGAAGGATGAGTGTAGCCTTGAGGTTCATGGTCTTGCAGCCATGCTCACCCTGTGCCTCTGGAGAGAATGAGCTCTTGTCTGTGATGAAGGCTACCTTATACCACACCTTGTCTGCCTGAAGGGTGTGGTTATCCTTGATGACGAGATAATCTTTAAGTGAGGCTGCACCCTCCTTCTGTGGTTCAGCAAACTTGGTGAGGAATCGTCGTGGAGTGAAGAATCCGTAGGCTCTGGTACCAGGCAGTCGCTTCTCTCCAGGACACTTCAACACATCCTCATAAAGGTCTGTGGTTGAGGCACATGTTTTCTTAGTTGCCATATATATATATAATATAATGTATAACCATAGACAGCTATCCCCTACTCAGAAGGGATAGTGTCATAACCGAAGAGGATGCGTTCCTTGGAGATCGACTCGAACTGAGTACCGAAGTACATGGTTGCCACGAAGTCAACCAGGAAGTGAGAGTCAAGAGAACTCTCTACACCAAAGTTCGCCTTGTCGCCCTCGGTAGCCAAACCGATGAGCATGTTGCTGCCAGGTGTGATGATCTTGTAGCCCGCAGGAACGTTGTCAAGACCCACGAGGGTGCAGTTGCTGGCACCATCCAACTTGTTGTGGTTGAACTCATTGTTCCAGTTGACTGTTCCGTATTTATCTCGATAACAACGGCGGTAGAGCGTGAGTTCATGGCTGTTCATGAACATGTATGTATTGATGCCCTGCAGTTTAGCATCGGTAGCATCATAGAATGCTTCGACAGCATCGACAGCGTTGACACCAGTCATCGCGGTTGTATTGAAGAGGTTGCCCTTTTCGACAGAAATCGCCTTGGCCTTGATGTCTGCATCGGAGATAGTCTTGAAGCCATCAGCGAGGTCTGCGGTACCAGAGCCAGCTGGGTTACGCTTCATGGTGAAGAGGTACTTGAAGAGTGCCTCACCTATCTTGCCTGCCAGGAACATGCCAATCAGTTTGGCGATAGGCTGTTTTTTGAGCGCCTCGCCCTGGAATACGTTGGAGCCATAGATAGACTCACGAACCTTATTTGGTTCAAAAGGCTTGACACATGAACCAAGGAATGTCTCCAAGGTACGTCCTGTGATGGTAACGCCATTCTCATCCTTGCGAGTAAGAGAGTATGGCCCGAGCTCCATGTCGCCTGCGAGCTCTCCGACAGTCTCCTTGCCACGAACGCCCACGCGTCGGCTCATGAATTTTGCTGCCTCGTCAAGAGCGCGCACAGGCATCATAATGATGTCCTTGCGGTACTTCGCAAAGCTAGTCTTCAGTTCATCAGGAGTAATTTCAACTGTATTTTCTAAAGCTGCCATTTTAGAATATCTGCTTCAAAGCATTGTAGATTTCACCAGAGTCAACGTTGTCAACCTCCGGTTTGACGTCATCATGGGTATCAGAACCCGGTGCGCCCTTGAGATCCCTGATCTCCTTATCCTTGTCCTGGATATCCTTGTCCTTCTGCTCAACCTTAGCCTTCAGGTCCTTGACCTCCTGGCTAGCTTTGTCGAGCTCAGCGGACTTGTCATCCAAGTCCTTCTGTTTCTGGGCAAGAGCATCCTCGATTTTCTGCATCTCTGCATCGGTGAGAGTAATCTTCTCATCGGTAACCTCGAAATCATCCTTGCGGTCAAGGATGGTCTGAAGGTTGAGGAATTTTTTCTTCATGTTAGAAATTTGTGTATTATTCTTGAACATATCCCTGAGTGAGGCGGCTACCTTCTCGAGAAATGTTTTAGAGGGCTCATCAGCGGTTGCTCCAGGCAATGGCGGCAAACCCAAGTTGGAGCAGAAAGCATTGGTGAAGCGCTTGGAGAGATTGGTCTGACGCTTCTTGTCTTCGTCATCAAGGTCTCTAATCTCATCTACGAGGCCCAACTCTAAAGCTTGCTCCGGACTCAACCAATTTTCCTTGCCCATCTGCTTCAGCATCTCTTCGCTGGTCTTGCCTGAGCGTTTGGCATAGACGGAAGCGATCACCTTGTCTATGGTGTCGAGGTCATCACGCTGCTTCTGCCACTGCTTGATGAGTTCATCAAGTTTCTGCTTGTTAGCTGACTCCCAGACAGCAACTCCCGTGGAGGCATTGTGAATGAGCATCGTGCTGCCGACTGACATGTCAACATGCTTGGCTCCCATGCACAAGACTGTAGCGATGGAAGCGGTCATGCCCATAATATGGACGTTGACATGACCATGGTCCTTGATAAGTTGATAGATGGTCAAGCCTTCATCAACATAACCACCCGGCGAGGAGACGGCGATATCCACCTCCTCGTCCGGATGAGCGTCAAGGTAGGCCTTGACATCCTTGGAACGTGTACCATAGGTGCCCGACCACCAGTCGTAGCCGGCTCCGATGGTACCGCATATCATCATTCCGTATTTCATGCGCTTATCTTTTTTGATGCAAAGATAATATGGCAATTGCCAACGGAAAAATACGTAAATCAGGCTATCAACGGTGCTTTTCTGGTGTTCCCCCACAGAACCGTGTATTCGATCATGGCAGAAGTACCAAGGGAATCAGGGTGAACATCAGACATATTAATAATAGGATATGGCCGCTCCTTGTTGCCAATGAGATAGCGTTTGCCCTCGATGGTGGTGACCAGATAGGCATAGTTGTCCTTCATGTCCAGGTCTTCGCGGCATGTACGGAAGGTGAGTTTATGGGTATAGAAACGCACACCATCCTCTATTTTGTCGGTTATTTCGAGTTTGGCAGGCTTCTGACACTTAACGACCGGCCAATCATAGCTCTCGGGAATGTCAAAAGTGAGATTGCCTAGAAGTGTATCGAAAGGCAACTTGCTGACAGGAATGCGCTGCACGCAGCAGATATAACTAAGTCTTTTCATAAGCTGTTAAAATTTCGCGTCTGTTCGCATCTGTTCGCACCTGTTCGGTGTTGAACAAAAACAGGGCTAGAGTAGATGAGATTTTTTCATGAAAAATCGTCTTTTTTGCATCTTTTAAGATTAAAAAGATTGATGCCTTTCTCCTGATAGGCCTTGCGCATGCGATACCATTTCATGCGGATGGTCTCTGCATACTCAATATCAATACCCTGCTGTTCACACCAGGACCTGAATGCAGACATCTTCTTGCACGACATGTCATTGAGGTCGCCGAGGTCACTCCACATGTTTATGCGGAAGAGATCGTTGATGCTTTCGGTGAGTGCCTGCTTGGCATGACCGTTAAGGAAGTTGTATGTTTCTGGGCTTTTAGACTTGGAGTAAGGTATGCTAATTGCAACATCTCGCTCTCCAGGTTGCTCAGGTTGGTTATTGACCGGGCGCTTCGCGAGGAACCGGCGCAGAACAGCATTCTCGTTGCTGCAGGACGGGAATTCCACGGGATCGCCGAAAGAATGGGTGAGCCATTGCTTCAAGTATGGCTCTACCTGTACATAAACTACGAATTTACTCATATTTTGATTTTTAAAAACACCGCAAAATTAGGAAAAATAATCGATATAATCCTACGTTTCTAGGAAAAGTTATCTACTTTTCGCTAAAAATCCTTGTTTTTAGGGAAAAAGTTGCAATTAAAAATCAAGGAACTCATTTTTGGGCAATTCATTTGTGGCAATTGTGGCAAAAATGTTAAGTGCTTGATTATTAATATTATAAGTCTTTTCTTATTGACACAAATATATAATAGAATTGCCACATTGCCACAACCTTTGCCACACACCTCTTCTCGTTGCCACAAATTGCCACAATATTGCCACAAGCACACAACTTCTTAACTCTCTGATAATCAGCGATGCACTAATTGCCACAAATGCCACATTGTTTTTAAGTCGCGTGTGAGTTGTCGGAAAAATCACGGAACACCAACAAAAAAGCCCCCAGAGGAATCTCTTCCCCTGGAGGCTACGATATGATCTAAACAAAAAACTTATTTCCACTATAGTGGCGAAGGTTCCAGACCTAGAGCCTTCTGCTCAGCATCTGTCATGACATAGGTATCCTTAGTCTGTTTCTGCTCACCATCTACCTCTGTGTCAAGATCTATGCCATATCTGTTTGACACCATGGTATAGTCAAAACAGAGAGGCCTGTCTTTATAATACAACTTCTGACGGCCAGTGATAGTACCATTGGCATCTGTCTTCTCTACTGTCTCCGGCAAACCGCTCGGAGTGAACTTGATAAATCGCTCAGGGTTTTTGGTAGAACCATAGAAGTCAGCACCAATCTGTAGGTAATGCAACAGCGACTCCTTAGGAAGGAGGTTTTCATCCATCTGCCTTCCCAGTTTGCGGTAGACTGCCATGGTGATGTCCTTGCGAATCATGAGGATGCTCTTCGGCATCGCCCAGTTGTCAATCTTGACTTTATTGGTGGTCAATGCGCCAACTGTCTTAATCTTGAAGTCCTGGTCCATCTTCAGCTCACCCATCTGTACTGCAGCATTGACAATATTCCAGAACCCAGCCACCTCATCGGTGGTGTTGCACATTGCATTCTGATTTTTTATGCCTCTCACTACTACCTGAAGGAGATCCTCATAGGTATATGGGAAGTCGATGTAGTCTTTTATTGCCAGGTATGCGGCCACTGGAACCTTCCAGTTAGTCATGATACGGTCAAGGATGCTGTCATTCTCCAGCCTGCTCTCGAGGTCTTCAGATGCTTTCTTCCAGGAGTTGCCGAATGCAGCCCGGAATTGCTCTCGATGCTTCAGCAGTTGGATGGTGATGTGAGTTGCACCTATCTGCCGGAATCTTTCAAGTTCCTCGAAGTTCTGCTTCTCCTCTCGAGTATGCTCGCCCTTATTAAATGTGAGATAGATGAGTCGGGAGAAAAGGGCGATGTCCGCAGTCGGCATCTCCTGACCAGTCAGGATGATGCCGGAATCAACCTTAGCCTGCACCAGCCTCTTGTCTTTGTCCATGTTCATTTTAGTACGGCCAATACCATTCCACAAGTCCTTCAGCCACTCTACCTTGTTTTGGGCGATGGAGTTCTTGTACTCGTCGATGTGTACCAGGGCATCGCTCACGCCTCCGACATAGTCGGAGAGTGCCGGCATGGAAGCATTGGTTATGGACAACGGCTCATACTTGGTCTCATACTTATAGAAGAAGTTCATGAGAGTCGCAGCAAACTCTGTCTTACCGCAGCCCTTTGGGCCGAAGGCATTGAGGAGCGGGAAGGAACGGCTCTTGCCGATGACAATGTCACGGAAGAGGGTCGCTATATAGAAGCATAGGCCCACCTTGGCGTTGTCACCGAAGACCTCCACCACCTTTGTGAAGAAATCACTCTGTGATGTAGGGTTATCCACTATTTTCTCATGCCGGAATTTTTTCTCACTCACGTACAACTCTCGGCTATCTTTATTGAGCTTGCTCATGGCAGGCAGGTAGAACTTGCCTGCGGTCAAGCGCAGAATGCCCATGTCGTCGATGGGAAGCCAGCTGCCATCCTCGATGGCACCATTGCAGAAGGCATAGAAGCCTTCGCGCTGCCAGCCCAGCTGCTTGATAGGGTCTGCAGTCTCAGTTACCTTGCCCAGGTACCCGAGCAGCTTGATGAGCTGCTCATCCTTGGCCATCCAAATGTAATCGCCTATACCGAATAGGCGTTTGCGCAGGGTGGAACTGGAAGTGATCTCATCCATGTTCAGCTCAATGAGGCGTGAAGGTTCCTCTCCGTTATTCTTGATTTCAAAGAGGCGAACCGGGTTGAAATCATCACGAATATGGAAGAGAGGTTTCAACTTGAAGTTGGACCATTGAATTTCGTCTCCGTCCTTGTTGGTACCCCAATAGCTATTGTCATGTTCTGTGAATCCGAACTCACGAAGCATCTTGATGTCACCCTTGCGTTCCTTCTCCTGTTTGGCGCTCAGTTCCGACTCCTTAGCTCGCTTCAGCGTATCCTTCCATTCTCGGCTATGCTTATACATAGTGCATAATCCGGTCAGATAGCTTGTGCGCAGGTCTTCGTCACGGATCATCATCAGCAGGGAGCAGATATCAGCGATAGCCTTCAGGCGGTCCTCTGTTGTCATCTGCTCGATATCATCAGCTGTTGGCCAATATCTTCTGCGGCAGAACCAGTAGATGAACTCCTCTTCCTTCATCTGCTGAAAATGCGCCTTGTCAACAATCCAGGAGTCCGGATCTTCTTTCTTAGGTGCCGGATAGTCAATAGGAATTTCACGGACGTTGACAGTGAATCCGGCTGCCAATGCCTCTCGACCATTCGCGAAGACATTGGCGGTACCTGCAGGCCACTCGTTGCCTGGCTTCAGCGTGTCAGCATCCGGAATAAATGTGACCGTATGGCTGATGTGATAGAGTTGCTTCAGCTGGTTCTCTGTCCACGCTCCGCCCAGTGAGGCTACTGTATTGAGGATTTCAAGCGATTGCAGCTTGACAACATCAGGTGCGCCCTCTACCAGGTAGAATTTATTTTTCAGTCTCGCCTCCTTTTGCGCGAAATTGATGCCGAAAACAGACTTGTCCTTAGCATACACCAAGCTATTCTTAAGATTGAGATACTTGCATATATCCTTATCATCGGACATAGTTCTAGCCGTGAAGCCAATGACATTGCTCATCTTGTCATAGATAGGTATTGTGTATCGGTCACGGAGCATGGCATATTTGCCACGCTCACCTATACCGATGAGACCGACCTGCTCCAGGAGGTCGAAGTCAAGACCCTTACGCATAGCCCATTCGATAAAACCATCTCGTGGAGCGTAACCTATTCCGAACCTCTCAATAGCGTCAGCTCCCCATCTTTTGCGGACGGTCTCACGTGCCTTGTTTGCTGCAGGGTTGACCTCATGTATGCACTGCACATAGAACTCTTGCGCATAGCTGAGTATTATCTGCAGAGACTCTTTTTCTTTCTGCTTCTCCTCATCCTCCTTGCTCGGCTTGTAATCGTCTTCTATGTCTTCATTGAGATATTTTTTTGCAAGTTCCTTGCAGGCGATAGGAAAAGGGAGATCATTCTTCAGCTTTCGGTAGAGGCTTATCACATTTCCACCGCTATGGCATCCACCATAGCACTTCCATGTGTTGGTACCTGTATCAACGAAAAATGAAGGAGTGTTCTCGTTGTGGAATGGGCAACATGCCCAGAGCTTCCCTCCCCGCTCCTTGCTGAAGGTTATACCTTCATCGATTGCGACGTCTCGAATTGAGACATCGCTTATAATTCTGTCAATGTTCTCTTGTTTGATCATATCTTTATATTTAGTGCTGCAAAATTAACTTAGAACTTCCGAAAAAGAAAGTACTAAGATAACCTGCGCATGAACTTATCAATGTCTTCATTGACAAAGTAGCGAATCTGACGCTTATAGGCGTAGTCTCGCTCCATCATCAACTGCTGGAGGATGCCCTTATATTTGCCCCCCCGCTTGTCGAATGCCGCTCTAATCTCGCGGTCACTCCAAAACTTAATTCTATTCCTCATAACTTCGGTTTATAAAATGAACATTTTGAGTTGGCCATGAAGAACTCATAGTCAAGCTCCGACTCTATCTCGTTGTACAGCTTGCGGTGTGAACACCCCCAGAACTTGCAGGTTCTGCCACTGCTGCGGGCACATGTATTGTGACACTCTACGAATGTCTTGACTTGTTTCTCCTTCTTCTTTTTCATAATTCTATATCAAACCATGGTAATCTGACAGATGTGGATATTGGATCCAATTTTGATACCTGCAGACATTGCCCATTTTCTAACCACCAATACTCCATGACTTCATTAATACACATGTATGCTAAAATGCCATAATCATTCTGCACATAAAAATCTTTATTCTCTAATGTTGCGAATCTAGAGATTAATAATATAATTTTGGCTTTTATATCTTTACTGCTCATAGAATATGCATAAAACAATAAATTTATACTCCACATAAATTCTAAAGCAACTGCACCAGGAGCCATTGATGCAGTTGCGCTTGTAGCGGCATCGATGGCAAATCATAGGTTCAACTGATGAACTACCTTGATGATGTCTCTCGTTGACTGCAGCCCCAGTCGCTTCGTCATTTTACGAAGCTGTGCAGAGACCGTATTCTTGGATTTGCCAAGAATCTCGGCTATCTCTCTAGCAACATAACCCTGTGCAAAATACTTCGCTACCTCAAGCTCTTTAGGGAAGAAAGGAGTCTTCAGCTTTGGGAGGCAGACTATGTTCTCTCTAGGACATATACCCCTGAGAGGGCAATCGACTTTCTCCAGGTGCAGAAGGGTTCCATCGATATCGAAACTAAGTGTATCGTTGGAACCCAGGTTGCAACGGATGAAACGCTCTGTTATGAGAAACTTGAAATAAAGTTTGTTCGGCTTACTCTTGGCGTATAAGTCTGCCAGGTACTTATACGCCTCCGGGTAAAGCCGACTTATCAACTCAGCCATGTGGTTGATGAATTCCGGATGCTCTATACTGTAGCTGAGCACCTTGCCATCATGGCCATAAAAACACACTTCTCCTTGTGGAGACACGAAAAATTCTACTTGCTTTTCCATAAGCTTTCTTTTATAACTGTTTGTACTACCAAGAGATCTCTTGGATTGAACTTGGTCCTGCCCGACAACTTTTGTTGTACTGTATTGTAGCAGAAACCATACTTAGTCATGAGAAACTGAATGAGCTGACTCTTCTCTTTTTTGGAAAGAGACGCGTAATAACCTTCAATAGTTAATGCTCCATTTTTAACTTCATTTTCTTGCATATCTCAATTTTAATTACTAAATTTGTGGGCAAATATAAGAAGAATTATCGAGAACTCCGTAATTTTGGGAAAGAAATCCTATTTTTGCGGTGTTATTTAACTTTCATTTAGTGATATTAGGTTATGTTTAACGGAGATTTAGTGAATCGACTGCTCAAGGAGCAGAAAAAAACAGTCGGTGAAATGGTGGCTTTTGTCTTCGGTCAGAGTTCACACATATCAACGAGCTACTTCAAGGGTCGAACTTACATTGACTCTCGATACCTTGAAAGGTTATCGGAATATTTTGAGGTTCCAATAGAGGACTTCTTCCTCTCAAATGAAGAGTATGATGATAAAAAGTTAGAGAATACGAATGTGCATCACATCAGCAACTCAACTGTCAACATCAACAGTAGCCCTGATGTATTGATGGGTGTCATTAACAACCAAAAGGCGATGCTCGACCAACAGGCTGAGCAGATCAAATGGCTGCGGGACCAAGTACAACTTCTGACAAAAAACATCGTACAGCAATAAAAAAGACTTTTCTACTCTCTTATTTCTTGTAGCAACTGACTAATATACAGAAATTTGCACATGAAATAAGGGAGCGAAAAATCGGTATATAATGTCAAAAGCATCAGATATCGCATATTGATTATCAATAAGTTATAGGAAGGGAATGGAGTCAATACTATCCAGTAATCCCGACCAAAAGCCGTCAGATGTGCCGTAAACACTGAGGATTTGCCTTGGTCGTGGTCAAAATGGTCGGCGAAATTTCGGTTTCACAAGAACTTAAAAATCCGTAAGCCTATGAAGTTTTTAAAGGATTTTTTTTATATCAATTACCATGAACGGCGAGCATTACTCATAATCCTGACCCTGCTCGTTGTCAGTACCACAATGATTTTCATTGTAGGTTCTAAAGAAACTATGCCCTCAGAAAAGCAACAAGCCCATAACGATAGTATCATCAGGCATGCCACGCGGCAACATCCAGGCTATTATGAAGACGGACTTCAGTCGAGCGAAGTATTCGCCTTTGACCCCAATACGGCAAGCCAATCTGATTTCCAACGGCTGGGACTGGAATCATGGCAAGCCAGAAGCATCATCAAATATCGAAATAAAGGAGGTATCTTCAGGACACCAAGAGACTTTGCACGGGTTTACGGACTAACCAAGAAGCAATTCGAAAAACTGCTGCCCTTTATCAGAATTGGTAAAGACTACCAGCCGGCTGCCAACTTTTACCCAAGAGAAAGATACAACTACGGCTATCAAGAGACGGCTATAAGAACTAGAGAAGAAAGGAAGAAAGACACTATCCAATACAGTTATCCACGAAAACTGAAAGAAGGTCAGTATATCAACATCAATTCTGCTGATACGACCGAACTGCAGAAAATTCCCGGCATAGGCTCTTACTATGCCAGAAGCATCATCCGTTACAGAGAGCGGTTAGGCGGTTTTGTTTCCATGAGCCAGATACAAGAAGTGGAAGGCGTGCCCGAGACAGCCCTCCACTATATGAATATTGATGCAAAACATATCAGAAAAATGAATGTCAACCAGCTCAGTTTAACCGAATTGCGCAAACATCCTTACCTGAACTTTTACCAGGCAAAGGAAATCGTAAACTACCGCAGAACCCATGGTCCGCTGAAAAGTGCTGAAGAGCTGCGTCTACTCAAAGACTTTCCACCTGCCGAAATAGAAAGAATCAAGCCGTATCTTGCCTACTAGGGGCAAGATAGCCTGTCTGCAAGTTTGCCGGTTTTGCTAAATGACACCAAACTGGTGCAGGAAGATAAGGAAAATACAGATTGGACAGATAAAACGGATGGTGAACAGGAAAACAGGGAAGAGAGTTCCCTTCAAGGTTCCCCAGTTGGTAAACTCATCACGCACAATCTTCTTTGGCACATACCATCCCAGGAACAGACAGGTGATGAACGCCCCCAACGGCATGAGCAGCTGGGCAGTAAAGTTGTCACAATTGCTCAAGAAATCCTTGCCGAAGAAGCCCAAATCAGGTACGGCACCCTGAGAGAGCGAACAGAATACAGCTATGATGCAGCAAACGACGGTCTCGAACCAGGCTCCCTTGGCACGGCTTATCTTACCCTCCTCATAAATAAAGGCGGTACCTATCTCGTGCATCGAGATGGTAGAAGTCAGGGCTGCCAATACAAGCAAAGCATAGAACAACACCGAAATCACATAACCGACAACCGGCATGTTACCGAAAGCCTCCTGGAATACGTTTGGCAAGGTAATGAAGATGAGCGAAGGACCGCTGTCTGGCTGCACACCTACCGAGAAAGCTGCTGGGAAGATCATCAAACCTGCCAATACGGCGATTACCGTATCAATGGTCACAATCTGAGTAGCAGACTTCAAGAGATTGGTCTGTCTGTTGAAGTAAGAGGCATAAGTACACAGACAAGCCGTACCCATGCTCAAAGAGAAGAACGCCTGTCCCAGCGCTTCGAGCAACACGTTTTCATCTACCTTAGAGAAATCCGGCTTCAGCAGGAACTCCACTCCCTTCATCGCTCCCGGCAGAGAGCAGGAAGCTATCACAATCACAATCAACAGGAAGAAGAGCATAGGCATCAGTATCTTGGATGCTTTCTCTATACCATTGCGCACACCGCGTACTACCACCATGTGGGTAAGCAGGATAAAACCTACTGCCCATAAGGTAGGACGGATAGGATCGGCTGAAAAGGTCTGGAAATAGGTCTTCACATACTCTGCATCGCCATGAACACCGCCCATGATACTGGCATAGAGATACTGCAGGCACCAGCCAGCCACTACGGCATAGAAACCCAGGATAATCATAGAGGTGATGATACCCATCAAGCCCAAAGCACCCCAAGCCTTATGCTTACCCAGATTGGTATAAGCACGGGCTGCATTGGATGCAGAATGACGGCCGATGATGAATTCGCTCATCATGCCAGGCAATCCGAGTAGGATGATACATACCAAATAGATGAGAATGAAGGCGGCACCACCATTCTGACCTGCCATATAAGGGAAACGCCACACATTACCCAAACCGACTGCCGAGCCGGCTGTGGCAAGAATAACGCCCAACTTACTACCAAAATTTCCTCTTGTTTCCATTATCTAAATCTTTAATGTGTAGTGTTTGTTGTTTTCCGACGAAACGGGAGATGCTACACCTTATTATATATAGTTATATCTGATTATATTATCTATCCGATTACAAATACTTTATCCGAAGACCCCAAACTGGTTCAGGAATACCAGGAAGATGAGGACAGGACAAACGAACTTAATCAGGAAAAGATAAATACCGAAGAGACGGCCCTTCAAGGTTCCCCAGTTAGTAAACTCATCCTGTACGATCTGCTTAGGTACATACCAGCCCAGGAACAGGCAGGTAAGGAATCCTGCCAGAGGTAGGAATATCTGACCCGTAACGAAGTCGAACCAATCGAACAGCGCCTTTCCGAAGAACGAAAGCTTATCTGTTGCACCCAAAGAGAGCGAACAGAAGGCTCCGATGATGGCACAGGAAACCGTAACGATGGTAGCACCCTTCTTGCGGTCTATCTTCAACTCCTCGTAGAAGAAAGAGGTATTCACCTCATGAAGTGACATCAGCGAGGTCAAGGCTGCTACCGACAGCAACACGTAGAAGAGCAGCGAGATAATCCAACCCAGTACAGGTAACGATGCAAACGCCTGATTAAAGACATTCGGCAAAGTGATAAAGATGAGCGAAGGACCACTATCCGGTGATACTCCTACTGAGAAGGCTGCAGGGAATATCATCAGACCAGCCAGTACTGCTACCAGCAAATCGATGATGGAAATCTGCAAAGCACTCTTAAAGAGATTGGTCTGACGGCTGAAGTAAGAGGCATAGGTACAGATACAGCCCATACCGATACTCATAGAATAGAACGACTGACCCAAGGCATTCAGGAACACGTTTCTGTCTACCTTTCCGAAATCAGGCTTCAACAGGAACTCCACGCCCTTACCTGCATCCGGCAACAGACAAGCTGCTACCACAATGATCAAAAGCAGGATGAACAGGAGAGGCATCATCACCTTAGAAGCCCTCTCTATACCGCCGCGCACACCATGAATAATCACGAAATGACAAATCAGGAATATCGCTACCGTCCACATAACCGGACGCACAGGATCAGAAGAAAACTCCTTGAAGTAATTCGCCACAAAGGTTGGGTCACCATGCAGTTCGCCCATGATGCTGGCATAGACATACTGCAGACACCAGCCCGAAACCACCGCATAATAGCCCGTAATCAGGAAACCGGTAAGCACCTCAAGATAGCCTACCCACTTCCAAGCAGTACCATTAGAGAGTTTGGTATAGGCACGTGCGGTATTAGAGGCACCATGACGGCCGATGATAAACTCAGAAATCATACATGGAATGCCCAACAGGAGCACACTTCCGATGTATACCAGAATAAAGGCTGCGCCACCTTCCTGACCAGCCATATAAGGGAAGCGCCATACGTTACCCAAACCTACGGCGCCACCTGCTGTAGCAAGAATCAATCCAATCTTGCTACCAAAACTTCCTCTATTTGAATCAGTCATTTCTATCTTTCTATTACTAATTTCTTATTTTTTAATTTTTCTTCGTGCAAAATTATAAAATAATTCTGAAATATATGAATTATTTGAAAGTAAAAACACAATTTTAGTAATATTTATGCAATTTAATCCGTTTTAGGACGCAGAAATGACCTTTTCGATACATTTTCTAACGATATTCAGCCGGCAAGGTATCACGCCACTTCGAGAAAGGATTGCCCAAGAGATGCGAATTGTAGAATCGCTTGTCGCCTGTTACCTCCATGCCGATGAAATCAGGGTTCTCATAGGCTTCGGTCTCGCTAGCCAACTCCACCTCTGCCATGACCAGACCTTCGTTATCGCCATAGAACTCATCTACCTCGAAGGTATGACTGCCACTTTTCACAAGATAGCGACGCTTATCGATGACGCCACCCTGACAAAGCTGCAGAAGATGCTGCGCCTCGTCCATCGTTATCTCCTTTTCAAACTCATAGCGGGTCATGCCGCCATTTACCGACTTACCCTTAATAGTAAGGTAAGCCTTCTCATCCCGTGTGCGAACCCGCACCGTAGCCCCCTCGGCAGGAATATATCCCTGCTGGATATGACTAGAAGAAAAGGCGGCGCTTTTGTAAGCGTCGCCCTTCTTAACGAGGAATTTTCTTTCTATTTCTAATCCACTCATAGTCTTATGCTAATGATGCTGCATAGATGAGAAAAAGAATACCGAGGGCTATCAAGCCACCGAATATCCACTTGATTACTTTCTCGCCTTTTGCAGCCTGTTTCTTCTGATAAGCCTCATGTTTGGCTCTTCTTAAGTCTTTATTTCCACTCATAGTCGTATGTTTTTTAGATGATTATTGTTGTTCGTCATCATTCGTAGGGAACTCCATCAGGTATGCCTTGATGAAATCATCTATCTTGCCGTCCATCACGCCATCTACATCCGATGTCTGATAGTTGGTACGGTGGTCTTTCACACGACGGTCGTCGAAGACATAACTTCTAATCTGGCTTCCCCACTCTATCTTCTTCTTACCAGCCTCAATCTTAGCCTTAGCCTCCAGACGCTTCTTCATGGCGCGGTCGTAGAGTTGGCTCTTCAAGAGCAACAGGGCTTTGGCACGGTTCTTTGGCTGGTCACGGGTCTCGGTGTTCTCGATGAGGATTTCTTCTTCCTCGCCGGTATCAGGGTCGGTATACCAATAACGCAGACGGACACCGGATTCAACCTTATTCACATTCTGACCACCGGCACCACTCGAACGGAAGGTATCCCAGGAGAGCTTGGCTGGATCAACATATACCTCGATGGTATCATCTACCAGCGGAGTTACGAAGACACTGGCAAAACTGGTCATTCGCTTGCCCTGGGCATTGAAAGGAGAAACACGCACCAGTCGGTGCACACCGTTCTCGCTCTTCAGATAGCCATAAGCGTACTCGCCGCCCTCGATGGTCATGGTCACGCTCTTGATACCAGCCTCATCACCTTCCTGCATATCGGTGATGGTTACCTTGTAGCCATGAGCCTCAGCCCAGCGCATATACATACGCATCAGCATCTGTGCCCAGTCCTGGCTTTCTGTACCACCGGCACCGGAATTAATCTTGAGCACGCAGTCCATCGGGTCTTCCTTCTGGCGAAGCATGTTCTTCAACTCCAGGTCTTCTATGGCTTTTATCGCCTTGGCATAATCGGCATCCACCTCTTCCTCAGTCACCATTTCGTCTTTATAGAAATCGAAGGCAAGCTGCAGTTCATCGGCATAAAGACGTACAGTCTTATAACCGTCGAGCCATTTCTGGATACCTTTCACCTTCTTCATCTGCTCCTGAGCATACTTCGGGTCTTCCCAAAAGTCAGGAGCCTGGGTGCGGAGCTGCTCCTCTTCGAATTCTACTTTCTTCTGGTCTATATTGAGATAGTGATGCAGAGCGTCAGCTCTGTCCATCACATCCTTCAACTGGTCAGCTGTAATCATTAACTCTTAACTATTAACTTTTAACTTTAAACTTTATGATTACTCCTCATACATCTTGTCAATCTCCGCCTTGTAGTTCTTGTTGATGATAGGGCGGCGAATCTTCAAGGTATTGGTCAACTCACCCGACTCCATAGAGAAGTGGTGAGCCAGGAGGGTAATGCGCTTAATCTGCTCATAATAAGCCAGATGCTGCTGGAGAATCTGGATACGGTCCATCAGCATCTTCTGCACCTTCTCGTTAGCACACAAATCTTCACGGCAGATGAAGGCGATATGATGCTCACGTGCCCAATCCTCCACGAGACGGAACTCTGGAACAACGAGGGCTGATACGAACTTGCGCTGGTCGGCAATAACAGCCACCTGATCGATAAACTTATCTACCAGGAGCAACGATTCTACCTGCTGCGGAGCGATATACTTACCATTCGATGTCTTGAACAGGTCCTTGATACGCTCGGTGAGATAAAGCTCGCCATCCTTCATGTAGCCGGCATCACCGGTATGGAAGAATCCATCCTTGTCGAATGCCTTCGCATTGGTGGTATCACGATGATAATATCCCGGAGTGATGGTAGGACCCTTGAGGAGCACCTCATTATCCTCACCTATCTTTACCTGAATGCAAGAGATAGGGCGCCCCACAGAACCCAGACTGCGTTTCTTGTCAGAATGATCGCAAGATACGGTGGCAAGACTCTCGGTCAAACCATAACCCACCACCATATTGATACCGATGGCATGTACAAATGCCTCTACTTCCGGACTTACATAAGCACCCGCTGTAGGGAAGATATTAGGTTTTTCCAAGCCCAACTGCTTGCGAACCATGCTCAAAATGGTCTTGTTGATAATCTTATATTCCAACTCCAATGTCAGAGGAGGGCGCTTGCAGTTTGCCAGATATTCTATATTCCGCTTCTTTCCTACTGCCAAGGCATGGTAGAAGAGTTTCTTCTGGATAGGACCTGCATCATCCATCTTTGCCTTTACGGCGATATACACCTTCTCCCAGAAACGTGGCACACTACACATACAGGTAGGATGCATCTCTCTCATACTCTCCTGAATTTCATGAGGATAAGTATTGATGATGAGTTCGGCACCTTCGCTCAAGCAGAGATATGCCCATCCACGCTCAAAGATATGGGTGAATGGAAGGAAATCAATGACACGGTCCTTTTCGGTAACAGGAATGCACTCATTGTTTGCCTTCAAAGCAGCATAATACTGGCTATAGGTCAGCATCACGCCCTTGCTATCTCCGGTTGTTCCACTGGTATAGAGGATATTAGCCAAATCATCCATACTTGCCTGTTTGTAGAGTTCCTCTACCTCCGTCTGACGAGGAAGATTCTCTCCCAGCTTCAGGAAGTCCTTGAAATAGAGAGCAGCAGGATCGTGTGTACTGATGCGCACGCTGGAATCGAAGATGATGATACGTTCCAGAGATGGACAGAGGGCAAAGATACGGTGAGCCTTGTCATACTGCTCCTGTTCGCCAACAAAGAGAAAGCGAATCTGCGCATCATTAATCATATATTGAATCTGCTGCTCGCTGCTGTTGGCATAGAAAGGCACAGAGGTAACCCTGATACCATACGCACCGAAGTCGGTGTACAGATAATGCACACAGTTCTGCGAGAAGACAGCGATTTTGTCAAGAGGTTTAGCCCCAAGATTCAGGAGGGCATTGCTCACTTGTTTCACTCTTAAGGAAAAGAGGTTGAATGAAACCGATTGCCACTGGTCGCTGCCAAACTTTCTGAAAGTTAAAGCAGTTTTCTCTCCCCATTTCTTGGCGAGATCATGTACCAGTACCGAAAGATGACTATTAATCTGCATAAGCTTATATTTATATTCTGATGCAAAGATAATAGAATTTGTCAAGAACACAAAATAAAAAGATATTTTTTCCACTTTATCTGCTCTTTTTTTCGTATCTTTGCAAAAAAATCAAAGAATAGGGAGATTATGATGACACAAGAAGAATATGTAAGCGATGCCGTGGATTTGCTGAAAAAGCTTATCGCCACCCCATCTGTAAGCAGAAACGAGAAGGATGCTGCCGACATCATGGAGCAGACCATCCGCAAATATGGTTTCGAACCTCATCGTGAGGCGAACAACATCTGGATTATCGACCCTCATTACGATGAGAGCCGACCTACCCTGCTGCTCAACGCTCACATCGATACCGTGAAGCCTGTGGCTTCATGGACACGCAACCCGTTTTCACCGGATATAGAAGAGGGTGTACTTTATGGCTTGGGCAGCAACGATTGCGGCGGCGGACTCTGTTCGCTCCTCCAGATATTCAGAATGCTGACCGCAAAGCCTCAGCAGTATAATCTTATCTATCTGGCATCTGCCGAAGAAGAGGTTTCGGGAAAGGATGGCATTACCCGTGCCCTGCCTTTGCTTCCGCATATCGACCTTGCCATCGTAGGTGAACCTACCGGCATGAACCCGGCTGTTGCCGAAAAGGGACTGATGGTGCTGGATGTGATTGCTCACGGAAAGAGCGGTCATGCTGCCCGCAACGAGGGAGTAAACGCTATCTACGAGGCATTGGATGATATGCGATGGATTCGTGACTATAAGTTTGAGAAGGTAAGCGAGTTCCTGGGACCTACCAAGATGACGCTTACCGTAGTGAATGCCGGAACCCAGCACAATGTGATTCCGGATAAGTGTACGATGCTTGTGGATATCCGCACCAACGAGTTCTATGACAACGAGGAGGTTTACAAGTTTATCTGCCAGCACCTGAAGAGCGAGGTGAAGGCGCACAGTTTCCGTCTGAAGTCATCCCGCATCGACCCGGCGCATCCTCTTATCAGGAAATGTGTAGCCATGGGCATGAAGCCATTCGGCAGTCCTACCCTCAGCGACCAGGCTCTGATGCACTTCCCTTCGTTCAAACTGGGTCCGGGTGAGTCCTCCCGCTCCCATTCAGCCGATGAATTTATCAAAATAAGCGAGATTTCGGATGCTGTAGCTAAATACCGGAAACTCTTGGATGGAGCCAGCATCTGAAAGAGATATTCGTAATCTACATCTCCACTTTCAGCAGCTTTATCTCCTCTGCCGTCAGCCCCGTCATATCCATGATAGACGCTTCATCCATACCCTTTGCCAGCATCTTCCTGGCAATTTCAAGGCTTCGCTGGTTCATGCCTTCTTCTATGCCTTCAGCTCTACCTTTCTCCATGCCTTTTTCCATACCTGCTTCCATTCCTTTCTGGTATCTGTCATCCAGAAGGGTTCTTTCAACACTTACCGAATCCCAGAATTTATCATAGGCTCTGAGTTCGGCATCAGTAAAACCGGAAACTTCAAGATCTTCTACGGCTTTTCCAATCTCTGGGTCATTGAGCAGGTCGGCAGGAATATCCTTCGTATTGGAATTTATTTCTGTCAGGAAACGGAGCCACAAGACCATCATGCGCTTATCGGCAATGGAATGTGGAGTGAACTTAGGGAGTTCAATGAAGGTAAAATGCAAGCCTTCGATGATCTTATTGCTGTCCTTATCGTGCACGATGCGGTAGTTGTGGATGAAATCTGGAGTATCATGCGCAAAGATATCATTTATCAGGTTGAGAGAATACACTGGTTGCAGTTCGCTGTATTTTCCTCCCTTTTTTGCCTGACTCACATAGAGCTTGGATGCATTGAACAGTACTCGCTGCTGGAAAGCGTCGGACCATTCCATCTGCATTTCCACGCAGAACTTCCTGCCTCTGACATCGGTGCAGAGTACATCCACTATGGTGTTCTTGCCCCCTTCGAGCTGAGGCACAAGTTCTGTAGGCAGATACTTTATCTCGTGTATCTGCTCTTCTTCACTGAGTGGCAGGAGGGCGTTCAGAAGGCTGATCAGTCTTTTAGGATGATTGCCGAATATCTTCTTGAACGTAAGGTCTGCCTTAGGATCTAAGTACTTCATAACCATCTGTTTTAAAATTCTATAGCGCAAAGTTACGGTTTTATTTTCATATCTGCAAGAGTTTTCTAGGATTTTTAAAGGTAAAAAAGTAAAAAGGTAAAAAAGTAAAGATTTTGCTATCCCCAATACTATCTGATAACTTTTTCTAAAACTTTTCGACCTGTACGGTTGAAATTACCCACACGCCCTGGGCTAGGAGCTTACTTGCGAAACTTGAATGCATACTTTTGCACGCAAGCGTATGCTGCAGAATATTCAAGTGGCTCAATCAGCTTACTCAAGTGGATCAATCAGACTACTCAAGTGGCTCAATCAGCGAGTACAGCCGACTGCGTAACCCAGTTCAGTCGAATCCTTAACCCGATGCAGTCGAATCCTTAACCCAACGCAGCCATATCCTTAACCCAGTTCAGCCACATCAGTTGGTAAACGGAAGTACATCGTTTGTTTACCTCATTTGAGTGCTCAATGACTACCAGGGAGAATTAGCCTTTCTGAGGGTACCATCAGGGACAATAACAGGTACCATCAGGGACAATCATGAGTTTTATGATATGCCCGAATGACTACCAGGGAGAATCTTAAAAATACAAGACACTGAATATCAGATAGTTAGATATTAATTTTTCTTTCCTATACTATACCAAGTATATTATATATATACATTTACATCAATTACACTATACGTAATACGGGAGGAAAAAGATTTTTTTTTTTTCAACAAATCAGCTTTTAAAATGCATTTTTTCTCTTCAAAAATTTGCATAAGTCTGAAATTAATATTACTTTTGCAACATGAAAGCGCGGAGAATGCGATTCTCCTCCCGATGAAGGACACCGGGAAATGCTTTCGGTTAAGGATTAGAACATAGCTCATTGAGTAGGATTCAGCCCCAAAAGGTGAGTGATCAAACTGTAATCCTTACAGGGCATTTTATGCCTGATAAATTTGATGAAAATTTATCGGCATGGATGCAGAGTAAGGACATAAGTTTGACAGCAAGAGAAAAGGCTGAAACTCCTTCCATCACGGATTGAGAATTTTTATCTTGTTATGTTTTCCTTACTCCAATTCCATGCCGGTTTTCAATAAACAACAACAAGACTTGCCCCAATCGGTAGGCCTCTAACGATTTTAACAGAAAACTACAATGGAACAATTTAATCAACAGCATCCGGGCGGGCAGCAGGCCTTCCCTCAGACAAACCAACAAGAGAAACAACTGATAGCCATCCTTGGCGTACAGGGATTGTCTTACCAGAACTATTCTGTGCTAGAACTCAAAATCGTTCTGCAGATTATCAAGCATGCCCAGAAAGCCATCTTGGGCTATGTTATCCCTTATCAGGTAACTTCACAGACTTTTAATGGCTTCACCGCAGAACAGAGAGCTGCAGACCACACCGATGTCATCATGAAACTGTCGGAGTTTCCTTATGGTGCTCATCATTATCCGCAATTGCGCGATGCCATCAAGCGTATAGAATCCCAGCCCATCCTGCTGCCGTTTAAGCTGGAAAAACAGACATTATACCGGAAATTTGCATGCCTGTTTAAGAGTGAGATATACCAAGACCGGCACAAGAACTGGATGGTAAAATTCCGCTTCGACAACAACGTGATACGGTTTTTCTACAGTTTCGACAAGGGAGTCAGCCGTATCGACCTCAATGCCATCAACCAATGCCGCAGCGCATCGAGCATCAAGTTATATATCATCATGAATTGCTGGGGTGCAAAGGGATTCACCATCTGCAAAACGGCGCATATCCAGCAACTGATGCATGGCAGGGAAGATTACTACAAGACCTGGTCGGCACTGGACAACAAATGTCTGACTTTTGCCTGCAAAGACCTCAAGCGCCTTTACCAGAACCACATCATCGACCAGTATCTTACCTATAAGCCTTTCTTTCTGGAGGAGGGTAAAAAAGAGAAGCATCACCTGCCCGAACACATCACCTTTACCCTGCACGACCGTCGCACTTCTGGCGAAACTGCGGAGGGTGCAGAAGTGAGCAGCGAACTGAGAGGACAGCGGAGCAAACTGAAACTCCGGCTGCAATACAATTATGATGTGAGCGAGAAGAAGGCTGACCAGCTGAGCGGCTATCTCAGGTTAGATATGATTGGCGACCTGGAGGACTTCTTCATGCGAAAGGATTATTACATAGCCAACTGCAAGCGTTCGAACAAGAAGATGAACATGGGTGGCTATATGACCACAGCGATGATAGGTTTCTTTAAGGATCATGGTGTAGAAGGATTGTAAAAAATATAAAGCTTATGAATTATCCCCAACGTATGTACAGCAAGACCGAGCTGGGTCTGCTCTATTTTCCCGACACAACCGACGGGGCGACAGCGCGCCGTCATATCATGGGATGGATTAAGCGTTGCGAGCCCCTCTGGAACGAGCTGCAGCGCTTAGGCTACCAGGAGCATAGCCAGTATTTCCCTCCCCGCCAGGTATTCACCATCTTCGAATACCTGGGCGAGCCGGGGGCATAAAGAAAAAAGGGTGTGTCATAAGTCCTTATGACACACCCTCTCTGCCCTTTACCTTTCCCTTCGGCCGGTGACCGTTGGTTCAGGGCGTATTGGGAATTACCTTCCAATCTGATTGCACGGAACATTGTTCACCACATCCACATCCCAATTCTTGGCATTAGTCGTTACCCTGGAATGAATAGGATTAGGTGAAAGTTTCAAATGAAAGTCATACGCTTTTCCTCTTTCAAAATTAAAAGGATTCAGTTTTTTCGATACCGTCACCGGTTGCTGAGAAATTCCCGGCCTTACTACCGTATACTTTATCCGTAGATAAAAGTCATGGTCTTGGTCCTTCAACTGAGGGATTATAAAGATATAAGAATTGGGAGAATTTGTTATTTTATTTTTATTGTCTAACTTTTCTCCACTTAACCTTAATTGGGGACCTTTTCCTACCTCAATCTCGACCTCGTTGCCAGTTGGTGTCCAAGTATAATACCAGCTAATAGGTTTTTGTGACCTGACAATCCAATCTCCATTTTCAAGATTCAGATAGCCCCCCATAACAAAGACGCCTTCCCATTCTGAGGCGCCATATAGTTTCACCTCTTGAACTGTTATAAATTCACCATCATTTAGATTATTGGCTGTGATATCAAAGCCAAAACGAGCCAATGCATGATTGAAAGTTAATTTAACAGGATTGTCAGCCTTTGTCTGATTCTTGGCATTAGCCCACACCAAATCTACAGGATTCATGTAAGAAGGAAAATATATATAAGTATCAGCGTTACTAATAGAATCAGGACGTTCCAGTCTTGGGACTGTACTATGAGGCGCAAAGGCATAGAAATCCACAGTTCCTTCACTTGGCCAAAATCGGATATGGTCATATCCCCAATGATTTCCTCTCCAGGTTACGTGTTCATTATCCATCAGCATCAGAGATGAGTTTGCCCCATTAGTATGCTTGTATCTTGCAAAGACACCAAATCCAGAGTTAAATTTATCCCCTTGGAAAAGAGTACTATTGGTTATTCCTGCACGGGTTGAAGCATTCCGATCCACATAAGCATCAAAGTTGATTTCAGAAGCTGAAGAAGATGAAGTTTCTTCCACAGCTTCGCCGGCACAACCAGATAATACCAGCTGTGCTACCAAAACATAAAAAGCTAAACGAAGAAACTTCATCTTATGATAATTTTAAATTCATTATTTTTATCTATCCCAAGGTTCAGTACAATCGATCGGAGTATCCCGTTCCCAATCTGTAACTGTAGCATCGAATTCGATTGGAAGACCAAGGGTCAAGTTAATCATATATGCCTTACCCGGCTCGAATTTCTGTTTAAGTTGCTTATAAACCCTATTTGGCACTGTTGCCGGTACACCACTAGTATATGTTATAGTGTACTCTACGATAACATAAAGATTATCTGTTCCTGTTTCAGAGAAATCCTGTGGAATTACAAACAAATAATCTTCATTCTCTGCTCTGTTATCATTAGGATGTTTTAGAACTGTACCAGTTACAGTAGAAGTTCCAGAGAACCAATCAAAATTTTGTCTGGCAGTAGCATATTCTGACCAAAGATCTGATGCCGTATTTGTCTTAGACAAATCTATTTTTCCCGATGTGTAGAAAGCCTTCGTAGCTCCATTAGGAGATCCTGCCAATGTAATCTTAGTCAAGTTAAAAGTTGCATTAGAAGAATAATCTCCAGATAACTTTACTTTATAACCAAGTTTAGACAAAGCATGAGCAAATTTGAATTTCACTTTATTTCCTGTACTAGAAATATTATCCTTTGTCTGACCAACAGCATTAGCATACAACAAATCTTTCTGATTTTTAATATTGGAATCAACTATAAAAATAAGTTTTTGATTATCTTTCGTTACTATATTATCATATTGACTATGATATGGAGCATAAGCCAAGAAATCAATATGACCTTGTGTTGGCCAAAACCTAAGAGGAGAATATGTCCACTTTGATTTTGTTTTATCATAAGTTACCTGCTGGTTCTTAAACAAGCTATTACCATAAGCTGGAGTTCCTTCAGCAGTAGAGCTATAGTTACCAAACACACCAAAACCTTCAGTTGATTCCTGAAGGGCTTTAATATCCACCACGCTACCACGTGAACCATTTACAGCAACTGCACTTCTTCCCAAATAGCCATCAAAGCTGATAGCCTCATTCTTAGAAGAATTGTCTGAAAGACTATTCAAGTCATCGCTTGAACAACTTACCAATGTCAACGCTGCCATTGCAGCAATACCCATAAAAAATTTCTTATCCATATCTGTTTTAATTTTGAAATTATACTAATCTATTATTACTCTTTTACTATTTTTATCTGATTCTTATCACTTTTACTACAGTTCTATATCAATATCCTCAGGTTTACCCCAATCCTTGATCGTGACGTCAAAACCGCCAGAACTTCCTTCCGAAGGCTTCACATCAGGTAAAGGTTCCGGCAACTCAACATCAACATGGAGAGAAGCAAAATAACCTAACTCCGATGAATTTTCATCTTTCTTAAACTTATCTCCTACCGCAAACTGATAATCTACCTGCGTCTTTTTGTCTATCAACAAAGCTGAAAAAGACAGCTTATTGTTTTCTGCATCAAGATGGGCAGTTTCTGGTAGGCCAAAACATTTAAACGATGTCTTCAACGTTCCTAGTGTCGCGTCATTTTTATCTATCGTTTTCGTCCAGGACTCCAGAAGATAAGTCACCTTACTACTCTGAAGCGGCTTCCCCTGTCCCAGCAGAAATCCTTCTGAAATACCAGTTAAGGATCCTCTCGCAGAATACAGGTTTCCTATACCTGGAACTTTCACGTTGACCTGGATATGCGAAAGCACATTCCTTGGCGTTAAAGTAGCCTCAGAATAGTCTCCAGAGACATCGAATTCATCAAGTTTATCAGAGGCAAGCCACTCGGGCTCAACCCCTATCTGTTCATCATCTCCACGCGAGTACCAGCGCGATGTTGTATGCAGTACCACAGCTCGCGCTGTCTCGTAAGAGTCCATTCCCAGAAAGTCGAGTGTACCAAACTCGGTCGTACTCTGGTTGAATACCAGTACACGATATTTTCCAGGTTCCAAGGAAAAGTCGGCATGAGTTATCTCATTAGTCAAGACAGTATGCGGAGCACCACCTGACCAGGGAAACACCATAACCGTCATACCTGTAGGCACCTCTTTATCAAACAAACGCCAATCCACATTAATCCGCACCAATCTACGGCCATCCGTTGGCGGACAACCGGAATAGTCATCATAAATGCAAGAAGTAAGCGAAATGATAAGGAGCCAACAGTACAAGAATAGTTCTATACATCTTTTACATCTTTTCATGAACGCTTCATATTTTATAAATCTTCTTTTCTAGTTATTATATTCATTTCAAAATTCCTGGTGCAAAAGTACAATATAAAATTGAATCAGGTCTTAAGCAATATTTAATAAAAGTTAAATAATACATAAGATAACATTTTTGTTACATCACAAAAAAATGCCAGTAGCCACCTCTTTAGCAAACAATTAAAAACCTCCAATCGAACCAATCGATTGGAGGTTTCATTTCTATCATTTACAGCAACCAGGCAGTAAAAACACTACCGGCTGCAACTATTCATACATTATCTGCTCAGCCAAGCCTCCGGATTGAGTTTGGCAGTCTCCTTGCGAAGCTGGAACTGGAGGATGTTATCAGAGCCAACACTACCCAAAGCCTGACGGGTACTTACCTTCTGACCTTTATGAACGCTGACCGATTTCAGATTACAGTAAACAGAGATGTAGGCACCATGACGGACCAGCACGTTCCACATGCCACCATAACCGAAGACGGCACTCACCTCACCATCGTAGATGCTGCGAGCCACACAACCCGGCTTGCCCTGGATATTGATACCCTTATTGTCGAGCGTTACACCCTTCAAACCTTCTACATGATACTGACCGAAATGACTCACCACACGGTAACTGCCGCTGATAGGCATCGGCAATCGGCCACGGTTAGCCTCGAATCCACCGCTCAGCATGCGGTCTACCGAACTCAAGGTAGAAGCCTCCTGTGCCTCCTTCCTGGCAGCGGCAATCTCACGGGTACTGCGTTCCGCATCCATCTTCGCCTTCAACTCGGCAGCCCGTCTTTCAGCCTCCGCCTTTCTTGCAGCCTGTTCGGCAGCAGCCTCACGGGCAGCCTGTTCTGCGGCGGCACGCTTGGCAGCCTCGGCAGCAGCACGCGCCCTAGCCTGCGCTTTTGCCTTCGCCTTAGCCTCAGCCTGGGCAGCAGCCTCCTCCTGAGCCTTTCTTGCAGCCTCGGCAGCCAGTCTTGCTTCTTCGGCAGCCTTTCTGCGGGCAGCTTCGGCAGCAGCCTCACGCGCCTTGGCTTCGGCTATACGACGGGCATTCTCCCTGGCAGCAGCCTCGGCAGCAGCTTTCTTGCGAGCCAGTTCCTCGGCACGCTTCTTGGCGGCAGCAGCGGCAGCAGCCTTTCGCTTAGCCTCGGCAGCAGCACGGGCTCTCGCCTTGGCAACTTCCCGAGCAATCAGACGGTCAATCTGTGCATTGATTGCCGCATCTTTCTGACGCTGGTCGGCAATCACAGCCTGAATGGTCTTCTGCTGTTTCTGCAGTCCCTGCACCATTTCCTGCTGCTGGGTCTGCTTACCTTCCAATGCCGTCTTCTCCTGCTTACCCTTATATAATAAGGTGTTCTTATGTCCCTTTACATGCTGCAACTGCTGGTGCTTCTCGTTCACCTGCTTCTGCTTAGCCTTTACAGCCTCGCCCTGCACCTTCTGATAGGAAGAATACTGGCGGATGAAGGAAAGGCGGCGATACATCTGTGTCAGATTCTTGGCACTGAAGATGAACATCAGCTTGTCCTGAACCGTATGATGACGGCTCATATAGCGCATGGAACGGATATACTTGTTCTTACGGTCCTGCAACTGTTGCTGAAGCGTTTTCAACTGTGCCTGCAGAATGCCGATATTGCCGTCAATATGATGGATATCCTTCTGGATACCGTCAATCTTCTTCTGACGCTGGTCTATTTCTCCGTTCAGCGCCATCAGGTCTTCAAGACGTTTCTTCACATCCGCCTTATTTCTCTGCAAAGCCTGCTCCTGTTCTCTGATCTTCTTCCGGATAGAAGCGCGTTGTCCCTGCAAACCTCGGATAGAGGCATTACTATAGGTTGACGCAGCTGATTTGGATGTTTTTCTGGACACATGCCTTCTGCTGTTCTTCTTTCTGGCAGGAGTAGCAGCCTTCTTTTTCGCAGTTACGGCAGTCTTCCTCACCGGCTTCTTCTGGGCAGTATGGTTCTGCGCAAAAGGTGCGAGCGAGAAGGTGATTGCCATGATGAATAATAAGATTCGCTTCATTTCTTATATTAAAAACCCATGTTCTATAATTTCAAACTCTTGATGAGTATTTACATACTCAATATCTTGCTGAGCACATCAGTTGGAGAAATCTGCTTGTATTTGCCCGAAATCTCGGTCTGAGTGCTCCATTTGCTGTCGGTCTTCACCTGATTCAATTCCAGACTGATCTTAGCCTCCTGCTTTTTCCTGGTAGCAGTAGTGGTCATCGACAGATTCAGGGAGGCAGGGAACATCTTGACGCCTACACTCTTGAAGTTGCCGTAGTCGACGTGGAGATTGGAGGTGCCGTTCTGCGCACTCTTATAGACAACATCTGCTGCTGTGATACGGCCGGTAGTGCGGTTGGCTGTCCAGGCATAGGTCATATTGCCGTTCCTGTAACTTACCGGCACAGCATCTCCTGCCACATCCAGTCTGGCATCAAACTTCTTCAGGTCTGATTCCTTCACGGTCCTTTCGCCCGGTAGGAGCAGCTGGTTCCAGAAGAGAGCCTGCAGAGAATAGAAGGAGATGCCCTGCTTCTTGAGGAAGTCTACCTGGGTATAATCTGCCTTGATATATTCCTTGTGCAGACGGTCGATGATAAGTACATGGTCGGGAGTAAACTCCAGACGGCCCACCTCTGTACCCAAGATAGGAATAAAGAGCTGGATGCGGATGATTTCATCCTTACGCATGCTCAGTTTGCCCGGCACGGTAATATCCTTATCACCAGCCTGGAGAGTAAACGACATGTTGCCTACAATATTCTTGGTATACACCTGATTGTCTGAAACCTTCTGTACGAAAGCCAACTTCTTGAGCGTCTCACTCTGACGAGAGTCAGAACCCTTGGTGGCATTCTCTTTCTGATGACTGGCTGATGTGGAGCCAGAGCCCTGTACATTCTTGCTGGTTCCGCAAGAACCGAGGAGCAGGATGCTGCAGGCTGCGGCAAGCAGCATCATCTTATTCTTCTTCATTATATATTTCATCTTTCTTGATTTTTCTACTTTCCGTTTATTTCTTCTTACCTTTTCTAACTGACTTTTTCGTAGCGGCAGGTTTCTGCTTTGGCGCATTACGCTTCTTCAGTTCTTCTTCGGTAATATATTGTCTGTTCTTAATCTTCCATGCCAACACCTCAGTCTGGTTCTCGCCGGTATAGGCTTTCTTCCAGAAATCTACGGATTCATCGGCCATACCGTTCATATAATAGATATCGCCGGCATGTTCCAGAACCGTACTGTTATCTGCGGTGGAATCGCGGTTTTTGAGTGCCTGATCTATATAGGTCTTGGCATCAGCATAGCGTTCTTCCATAAAGAGAATCCAAGCATAGGTATCCAGATAAGTACCGTTGTTCGGCTCTGCCTTGATGGTCTTGTAGCTCATCGACTCAGCCTTATGCAGGTCAACGCCCTTCTCGCTCAGATAGTAGGCATAGTTGTTCAGCGCCATCACGTTGTCATCTTTCCATTGCAGGCAGGAGTCGTAAGCCGCAAAGGCTTCCTGCTCTTCACCTTTCTTATGAAGGATATCGCCGGTTACGGCATAGAGGTCAGAAACCAGGTTAGCCGGCGACTGTGCATTCACCTGCGCCAATCCGAGACGGAACTCACGGAGCGCCTCGTCTTCCTTATCTTTCTGATAATACGCCATTCCACCGAAGTAATAGAACACCATTTCTTCGGGATTATACTCCTGAGCCGCCTTACATTGCTGGGAAACCAGGTCATATTTCTTCTCGTTCCAGAGCATCTGTACGAGTTGCATTCTGGCATTCACGTTATCCGGAGCTATGGTAAGCACCTTTTCGAAGGCACGGCAAACAGAGTCGGCCGGCATCTTCTTCAAACTCATATAAGCAGCTCTCATCTCTGCCACTTCGGCTGACGGATGAGCCACGTTGAGCGCCTTGTCAAACAGCGCAATCACCTTGGTAGAATCGCCCCCTTCGCTCTCGTTCTTCTGAATGAAAGAGCGGTACATCATCACCTTGGTTTCCAGATCCGATTTCGGACTCATCAATATCTTATCGAGCATCTGCTCGGCAAGCTGCTCCTGATGTGTGGCATTATAATAGTCGTAAAGCGACATCTGGGCATAGGAATTGTCAGGCTCTTCCTTCAGCACATCGGTAAAGCACTTGTAAGCTTCCTTCTGGCGGTCGTGCTGTACGAGCCAGTTGCCCAGCATTGTCTTGTACTGCATATCCAGCGGATGCTGGTCTACCAGCGACTTCAGTTCCTGATAGGCAGCCTTCTTGTCGTTCATCAGTTCATAAGCTCTCATTTTAGAGAGGGTGAACTGTTCGCTTTCACCTTCTTCCACCTCAAGACGCGAAATGGTTTTGAGTACTGATTTATAATCCTTATTCTGGGAATAAAGCAGAAGCAGGATGCGGAGGGCATCGGTATTATCGTGGTTTCTGGCATACAGATCCTCATAGGCATTGATGGCAAGATCGTATTTCTGGCTACCTATATAATATCTGCCCAACTGCTCTGCATAGGTCTGATTTTCCGGATTCAGTTCTATTGCCTTCTGCATATAGGCAAGTGCCAGGGAATCCTGCTTGAGCTGAGAATAGAAAAGCGACTCATAGAAATAGGTTTCAGCCGCCTTCGGGTCAATCTTCCGGGCATGCTCAAAGAGGTCGAAAGCTGCCGAATAATTGCCGGCAGCCTGCTGGCGCGCTCCCTCCAGGAAGAAATAGTTGTAGCGCTGGCGGTCGTTTGGAGAGAGATGATCCTCCTGAACCGCCGGCTTCTGAACCGGCTGCACCTTCTTCTTACGGGCAAGCGACGGCATGGCTACCGAACCCAGCAAGACCAGCCCCATTGCCCAACTGATATTTCTAAGATTCATCTTCACGATTCTAATCCTTTCTATTCTATCTTTAATAATCTGTTATTTTACACCCGTATGACCGTATCCGCCGGCTCCACGTTCGGTTTCATCGAGCTCATTAACCTCGATGAAATCGCATTGTTCGTGCTTGGCCAGCACCATCTGGGCTATACGTTCGCCATCGTTGATAACGAAATCCTCTGTAGAGAAATTGATGAGCAGAACCATGATTTCACCGCGATAATCGGCATCGATGGTTCCCGGCGTATTCAGTACAGTAATGCCATGCTTCAAAGCCAGACCGCTGCGAGGACGGATCTGCGCTTCATAACCTGCAGGCAAAGCCATATAAAGACCGGTTGGCACCAGTCGCCGCTCCATAGGATGAAGCACGATTGTCTCATCGATGTTTGCACGCAAATCCATGCCGGCACTCTGAGGTGTGGCAAACGCAGGTAGAGGCTGATGCCCCTTGTTGATAATCTGTACTTTTATCATGACTTTTTCTTTTTTATCTGTGTCTGAGTTTAATAATCTGCAAAAATAAGCAATTTTGATGGAATAAATGAATTTTTGAGGATAAAAACATGTAATTTATCATATTTTATTTTGATTTGTGCTTACTTTAGTGTATTTTTGCGCTACAAAATCAAGTAATACAATAATATGGAATGGAAACAACTGATATCCAACAAGCGTTTCGGACAGGAGCATAAGCATGCCGAGCGCCATGATGATCGCTCTGAATTCAAGCGCGATTACGACCGTCTTATCTTTTCATCGGCATTCCGCCGCCTGCAGAACAAGACGCAGGTTTTCCCTTTGCCGGGCAGCATCTTCGTTCACAACCGCCTCACCCACAGTCTGGAGGTGGCGAGTGTGGGCATGTCGATAGGTAACGACATTTCCCGACGTGTCATCCAAAAGCGGCCTGAACTGAAGGATACGCTCGTCGAGGAGATAGGTACCATCGTAAGTGCAGCCTGTCTGGCACATGATTTGGGCAATCCGCCTTTCGGTCATTCCGGCGAGAAAGCCATCCAGACTTTCTTCTCTGAAGGACCGGGTCAGAAAATAAAATCAATGGTTTCATCGGAGTTTTGGGATGATATTACGCATTTCGAAGGCAACGCAAATGCCTTCAGAATCCTGACCCACCGGTTCAAGGGGCGCCGTCAGGGAGGCTTCGTGATGACCTATTCCATGCTTGCTTCCATCGTAAAATACCCGTTTGCAAGCAGTCTTGCCGGCAACCACGGCAAATTCGGTTTCTTTGCTTCCGAAGCGGAGTCTTACAGGAAAATTGCCGATGAATTGGGCATTTTTTGCAAATCTGCACCGGGTGAGCCTCTCAAATATGCCCGCCATCCACTTGTATATATGGTAGAAGCTGCCGACGATATCTGCTACGAAATCATGGACATTGAAGACTCCCATAAGCTCAAGATTCTTTCCTTTGCCGAGACGGAGCACTTACTGCTGAGTTTCTTCGATGAAGATATCCAGCAGAAGATACGCCAGCGCATCATCGACGAAGAAATGACTGACGAAAACGAGAAAGTGGTTTACATGAGAGCCAGCGTCATCGGAAAGTTGGAGAACGAATGTGTGGCAGCCTTCCTGGCGCACGAGGAGGAAATCCTTGCCGGAACTTTCGAGGGCAGTCTCATCGACCATATTTCCGAGCGCCAGAAAAAGGCATACAAGGAATGTGAGAAGATCTCCTACTCTAAGATTTACCAAAGCAAGCCGGTACTCGACATAGAACTGTCGGGTTATCAAATCATGGCAACTCTGATGGAGGTTTTCATCGAAGCAGCCGTAAACCCATCGCGTTTCTACTCCAAGCAGCTCTTGCGCCGGGTAAGCAGCCAGTATGATATAGAGAACGAGAATCTGGAGGAGCGCATCATGGCGGTAATTGATTATATCAGCGGCATGACCGACATCTATGCGCTCGACATCTATCAGAAGATCAACGGAATCAGTCTGCCTATTGTATAAGGGAAAATGTAAGGGATAAAACAGATCTTAAACTAAAAAAATAACACGGACAATTTGATTTGTCCGTGTTATTTTTTTCTTCTTATTTTAAAAACACCCCGTATAACGGCATGTTGGTGATATTAGCCTGCTGACGATAAGGCAACATAGAATAACGGATGGCTGAAATATCCGGATGCTCCATCAGATAATGATGAAGGGAGGTTGCCTTGACGCTTGTACCCCCTTTTACCTCAATAGGCAATAAGACACCATCACGCTGAATCAGAAAATCCATTTCCATACGAGAAGTATCGGAACTGTAATAATAAATATGCTGCAATCCGGATGCAAGCAACTGCTGCAACACATACTGTTCCGTAAAAGCTCCTTTATATTCAGTAAATACCGCATCACCCAAAAGAACCTCCTTGGCAGACGTATCAGCCATGGCGCCCATCAACCCGCAATCGCATAAATAGAGCTTAAACGCCGATAAATCTTCATAAAACTTCAGAGGCAACTCTGGCTTCGATACCTTTGTTATCTTATACACCAGTCCAGCATCCACCAGCCACTGGATGGCAAGTTCAAATTCCTTGGCCCTACCGCCCTTCTTCAATACACCATAGACAAACTTTTTGTTCTCCTTCGACAACTGCCCCAGAATGGATTGCCAAACCATATCAATTCGGGGCACTTCCTGTGATGGAGCATGCTTGGAGAAATCACTGGCATAGTTGGAAAGAATCTCGTTCTGCAGGCTGCGCACCTGATTGAGCAACTTATTTTCAGCAAAAGCCTTTACCACTTCGGGCATGCCACCTACATAATAATATTGTCGCAGCAAATCCTTCAGTTTTTCGTGAAAAGCATTCATCAGTTCATAATCATGGCTGTGCATCAGTTTCAGCAACTGCTCCTCGCCCATCGCCATGAGAAACTCCTCGAAATCCATCGGAAAGAGACGTAAGGTCTGCACCTTGCCTACAGGAAACGAGACTCCTGCATGCAAAGCGACTCCCAGCAGAGAACCAGCTACTACAATATGATATTCCGGGGCATCTTCACAGAAATATTTCAAAGCCTCTAAAGCCTGCGGGAATGCCTGCACTTCATCCAGAAAAATAAGAGTTTTGCCTGGAATAATATCTACCCCAGTCAAAGCACTTAAACCCTGAATGATTCTGGCAACGTCAAAATCGCCCGAATAGATAGCTTGCAGGTTTACATTCCTATCGCAACTTACGTAAGCCAGACTATCAAATTCCTGCCTACCGAATTCCTTAAGGACATAAGTCTTTCCACATTGTCGTACACCATTAAGAATCAATGGCTTGTGGTGTTCCTGACTCTTCCATTCCAGAAGCTGTTCATATACCTTTCTCTTCATATCTTTACACTTTTAGACACATAAAAATGCCAGAACGATACACTTTTCGACACATGAAACCATGCTATCATTACACTTTCTGACACATAAAACCTGCGCAAAGATACACTTTTCGACACATAAAACCAAAATTCCGCTGCCTTTTCCGAGATTCATTAAGACTATTTAACCCAAGTTTTTTGCCCCATACGCCCTGGGCTAGGAGCTTCTGCCCTTTCAGGGCGTGTGGGGACATGATGGTGTTCTGATGCCTGGGGCGTGTGAAGCTTACATGCGAAACTTGAATTAAATACCTTTTTCCTTATAAATCAAATTATTGGCTCCGCTCGTAATCTTCAGAGCCTCAGGATGTTCCTCAATAAAACTGTTGATGTGGCGAACTCGCTTCTCTTCGAGAATCTCATCGATGGCGATGAGGATACCGGTCTCCTCCACATCACCAAAACCATAGTTGATGGCGGTACCGAAAAGCTTCATCGTAGGACTCAGACTCATGTAGGCATTAACAAGAGGAGGAATATTATAACCCAACTTGCGAACTTCACGGTTCAGGATGCGATAGTCTGCCTTGAAGTCATCTTCTGTAAAGATGGCAGCCAAATCACTCTCTGGAGTATCCAATTTCAGCGGTTTCATCGGGATTACGAGATTCTCCTTGTCATCAAAATGCTTCTTGAGGAAATAGAGAATCATGTCGCGGCCACGACGGATGTAAGACGGATACATCGTCATCTTGCCGAAGAAATATTTTACTTCCGGATAGAGAACCGTCAAAGCGCCCAAACCATCCCAGAGATTGTCGAGAGCAAAGATGCTCTTGGTGTTGGTACGCACATTCTGATATTCGAGCGAAACGAAGGAACGGCCCAACTCTACGGTATAAGGCATATACTCCTTGAGGAACTTGTCGGAGAAATGGAACATGTGGCTGGTTGCCAGCTTAGGCTGTCCCTTCTCATCGAGCTGCCAGTCCCTACCCAGGAGATAACGGTAACCGCCGATAATCTCATCGGCTTCAGGATTCCAGACTATCAGCTGCTTGTAACAGTTGTCACCAAAGTCGAACTCATCAAGATCCATAGATTTGCCCGTTCCGCCTCCCGCTTCGCGGAAAGCGATTTCACGAAGTCGACCAATCTCTTTCAGCACATTAGGCGAATCATTTGCCGTAACGATGTAAATCTCGTTATGGCTCTTATTGGTCATTCTCAGTTGCTTGTCGGGTGTAAGCTCGCTCTTCAGGAGCTCACGGTCAATCGGTTGGATGATTTCTTCTTCCATATTACTCTTCTTCTATGCTATGATTCTACGATTTCGTTAATATAAAACAATGTTCCCGGGTTTTGCAAACCATTAAAGTTCATAAACCCTGTCTTCAACATACTGCGCCCACTCGGTAGCCGACTTGCTCTTATCAAAAGTCTGCCAAGGAATCGGTTTGCCGATGGAGATGCGGAAATGCTTGCCCACATTCCTGTACATCTCGTCAACCAGGAACAGCATGGCGAGATTAAACGGCAGATACTTGTCGCTAAATCGGGCGATGCGGTAGAAACGTTCAGAGTTGCACCCTCCGAAATGGATAGGCACCACATCGCGCTGATATTCTATACTCTTAGAGATAAACGTCTTCTTCCAAGGCAGGTCGTGGATGGTTCCATCCTTGCGCTTGCGGCTGTTCAAGCCTGCCGGAAACATCAGCATGTGGTTGTCACTCTTGAAGCCCGCCTCCACCATCCGTGGGAAATCGCGACTCTGGCGACCCGTCTTGTTGATGCCGATACTTACAGGTTTCAAACCCGGCAAGTTGAGCAGAAGATCATTCACCAGATAGCGGAACTTGCCATCATAGTGCTTGCCGATGATGGAACCGAGACATACACCGTCCTGTCCGCCCAGAGGATGATTGGAAACAAAGGTATAGAGTTTGCCGTCGTTCTTGTCAGGCAGGTTTTCCAAGCCTACGATTTCAACATCCATCTTCAGATAGCGCACACATTCGGTGAGCCATTCAGTACCTGAAAGGCCACGGCTCTCCCACAAGAACCTGTTCACCTCGTCCTCGTGAATAATCTTCTTGAGCCAGGAAACCAGGAAGCGCGGTACGAATTTCACCTTGCTTCCCATCTTGCTCTTAAGAATCTTATCTATGTCTATCGTTTTCTCTATTGATTCACTCATGTTTGCTAAAACTTATATAAGTTAGTGCAAAAGTAACTCAACTTTTTCAAATACGTGCCATTTTTTCCAAAAAAATAGCAAAAAAGCGAAAATTTATTAGTTTTTTAAAACTATCACGACAAATCGAGCCCATTTTGCACGTATTTTTGCAAAAACATCACACTTGATGAGACCCAAAAGGCGATGCCCGAAACTGGAAGGTGAAGTTGACCAAAAACAACTTTTTCATTAAGTTTTATAAATTTTGTGGGAAAATGTAAGGCTATATGGAGATTTTTATGTACCTTTGAACCCAAATTTATACATTAATAAGTACGCACGCAATATTATAACGCGATAAGACAGCAAAAAGATATATGATAAAGACAGCAGAAACATATCACGTACCGGTGCTCCTCAAGGAGAGCGTTGACGGGTTGAACATACAGCCAGGAGGCATCTATGTAGACGTAACCTTCGGTGGTGGCGGACATTCCAGAGAGATTCTGTCGCGCCTGACTGAGGGAGCGCACCTGTACAGTTTCGACCAGGATGCCGATGCAGAGCGCAACGTGGTGGCAAACGAGAACTTCACCTTCGTATGCTCCAACTTCAGATTCCTGAAAAACTGGATGCGCTACTACGGGGTAGACGGACTCGACGGACTGTTAGCCGACCTGGGCGTATCGAGCCACCACTTCGATGACGAGACCCGCGGTTTCTCCTTCCGTTTCGACTCCCCACTCGACATGCGCATGAACAAGCGTGCAGGCAAGACTGCTGCCGACATCGTAAACGAATATGACGAAGGTGCCCTTGCCGACATCTTCTACCTATACGGTGAGCTGAAGAACTCGCGCCGCATCGCCTCGGCACTCGTCAAGGCAAGAACCGAGAAGCCCATCCTTACCACCAAAGACTTCATGGCAGCCGTAGAGCCCCTCTTCAAGCGGGAACGCGAGAAGAAAGACATGGCAAAACTCTTCCAGGCGCTGCGCATAGAAGTGAACCACGAGATGGACGCCCTGAAAGAGATGCTCCGCTCAGCCACGGAACTTCTGAAACCGGGAGGCCGACTCAGCGTCATCACCTATCACTCGCTGGAAGACAGAATCGTAAAGAACATGATGAAAGCGGGCAATGCAGAAGGCAAGATAGAGCAGGACTTCTTCGGAAGAATAGAAACCCCTTTCAAACTCGTGAACAACAAGGTTATCGTTCCCGATGCCGACGAGCAGGAAAGGAATCCTAGGAGCAGAAGCGCCAAACTAAGAATAGCAGAAAAGAAATGATAAACGATAAAGACATAAACATCAGTGAGAAGCCTATAGCCGAAGAAAAGGCACAGGCATCACAGGAACCGCCGAAGCAGGAAACTCCGCAGCAGGAGCCACAGCAGCAGGAGGCTCCACAGGCTTCGCTCAAGGAAGTGATTGCCAAGCAAGCCATTGAGGAAGAGGCGTCAGGATCATCGAGCTTTACGCTGCGAAAGATTCTGGGTGGAGACATTCTTACCGCACAAATCATACGCCGGCAGATATGGCTCGTTATCCTCATCGTGTTTTTTGTCATTATCTACATATCCAACCGATACAATATCCAGAACGATATCATCGAGTTGGACAAACTGCAGAAAGAACTGCAAGACACCAAATACAAAGCACTGTCTACAAGCAGCCAGATAACAGAGAAGAGTCGTGAAAGTAATGTGCTCGACATGCTGAAGAACAACAAAGACAGCGTGCTGCACATCGCCACCCAACCTCCATACATCATAAACGTACCCGAAGAATGAGCAGCAAATTTGATCACAAGAAAGTAATGCCCCGCTACAGCGCCATCGCCATCATCATGACGATTTTCGCCATAGCCGTAGTGGGTAAAGCGCTCTACATCATGACCGCCAAGCATGATTACTGGATGAAGGTGGCAGAACGGCAGAAGAAGGATTCCGTGACCGTAAAGCCAAACCGAGGCAACATCTTGAGCTGCACAGGACAGCTGATGGCAAGTTCGCTGCCGGAGTTTAAGGTTTTCATGGACTTCAAGGCGCTGAAAGATGCAGAAAACGACTCGCTGTGGGATGCCAAGCAAGACTCCATCTGTCTTTGCCTGCACCAGATATTCCCGAACCTGAGCGAGTCTGATTTCAAGAAGCACCTCACCGAAGGTCGCGCCAAGATGAGCCGCCACTGGCCGGTTTATCCGAAGCGTGTAGACTATAACACCTTCACCGAGATAAAGAACATCCCTGTATTCCGCCTGAAACCCTACCAGAGCGGTTTCCACTGGGAAGAATATAATGCCCGAACCAGAACTTACGGTTCGCTGGCAGGCCGTACCATCGGAGCCATGTATGGCGCCAAGGATACTGCCCGCTTCGGTCTGGAGCTGAGTTACGACTCCATCCTGCGAGGCACCAACGGTATCGTGCATCGCCGCAAGGTTCGCAACAAGTTCCTCGACATTACCGATACCCCTCCTATTGACGGAGCCGATATCGTGACCACCATCGATGTGAGCATACAAGACCTTGCCGAACGCTCACTCATCGACGAGCTGAAGGAAATCAACGCCAATGTGGGTGTAGCCATCGTGATGGATGTACCTACGGGCGACATCAAGGCCATCGTAAACATGGAGAAATGTTTCGACGGCGAATACAGAGAAATCCACAACCATGCCGTGAGCGACCTTCTGGAGCCAGGTTCGGTGTTCAAGCCAGCCTCTATCCTCGTAGCGCTGGACGACGGAGTGGTAGACACGACCTATCACGTAGAAACCGGTGGCGGTATATGGCCGATGTACGGCAGAGAAATGAAAGACCACAACTGGCGAAAAGGCGGATACGGAATGCTGACCCTCGCACAGACCCTGTGGTACAGTTCGAACATCGGTGTGAGCCGCATCATAGACGACCATTACCGCAACAACCCAGAGAAATTCGTAAAGGGTATCTACCGTACCGGTCTGCACGACGACCTGAAGATTCCACTGGTGGGAGCAACACCAGCCAGAATCCGCATGCCGCACAGAAACAAGAACGGACAATATGACAACTGGGCAAAGACCAGTTTGCCATGGATGAGTATCGGATATGAGACCCAGGTACCGCCTATCTCTACCCTCACCTTCTACAACACCATCGCCAACAACGGCAAGATGATGCGACCAAGATTCGTGAGCAAGGTAATGAAGAACGGAGAAACCATCATGGAATTTCCTCCTGAAGTGATGCGCCAGCAGATAGCCAAGGAGAAGAGCATCAAGGAGCTGCAAACCATCCTGGAACAGGTGGTAAGCGTGGGACTGGGAAAGAAAGCCGGTTCGCCTAACTTCAAAGTGGCAGGAAAGACCGGTACAGCCCAGATTTCAAAAGGTGCCGGTGGATATAAGAGTGGCGGAACCAGCTATCTCATCAGTTTCGCAGGCTACTTCCCTGCCGATGCGCCACGCTACAGCTGTATCGTCTGCATACAGAAATCCGGTTTGCCTGCTTCGGGCGGTACGATGTGCGGTAAGGTCTTCCATCAGATTTCAGAAGGCATCATGGCGCAGAGTCTGAAAGTTGACGTAAAGGACGCCCGCGACTCAGCATCCGTCTTCGTTCCTGACGTAAAGGCAGGCAATATCCTTGCTGCCAACTATGTGCTCAGCCACCTCGGCATCAAGACCAATGCCAACTGGAGTGGCAGCTATGCCGACGGCAACCCTATCTGGGGCAAGGCAGAGCGCGTGGGTAACCACAGCATCAAGCTCATCAGGGAGAAGCAATACGGCAAGACGATCGTACCCGACATTACCGGAATGGGAGCCCGAGACGCTATCTACAATATGGAGAGCCGGGGCATCAAGACCCAGATTATAGGTAGAGGAAAGGTAGTAAAGCAGAGTCTGGTGCCGGGAACGGTCATCAAGAAAGGTGCCGTATGCAGCATTGTGCTCGAATAAAACTCAGAAACAGTTATCTGAAACCCTATATATAATAAGGTGCAGATAAAGAAATATATAGAATATAAAACAGAAACAGGATATGAAGTTACAAGAATTACTCAAAAACATCGAGCCGGTTCAGATAATCGGCGATGCTGATGTAGAGGTTACGGGAGTAAACATCGACTCTCGCAAGATTAAGGAAGGTCATCTCTTCGTTGCCATGAAGGGAACGCAGGTTGACGGTCACAAGTTTATTCCAAAGGCATTGGAACTGGGCGCAAAGTCGGTTTTGTGCGAAGACATGCCTGAAGAGAAAGTTGAGGGCGTAACTTACATTCAGGTCGCTTCGACCGAGGATGCTGTCGGCAAGGTAGCAACCCTCTTCTACGGCGACCCTTCAAGAAAGCTCAAACTGGTAGGCGTAACAGGTACCAATGGTAAGACCACCATTGCCACCTTATTATATAATATGTTCCGCAAGTTCGGCCATAAGTGTGGTTTGCTCTCTACCGTCTGCAACTACATTGAGGACGAGGCTATCCCTGCCGACCATACCACCCCAGACCCTATCGAACTGAACATGCTCCTGGGCAAGATGGTAGAGGCTGGCTGCGAGTATGCCTTCATGGAGTGCTCTTCTCACGCCATCGCACAGAAGCGTATCGGAGGTCTGCAGTTTGCCGGAGGCTTGTTCACCAACCTGACCCGCGACCACCTCGATTACCACAAGACATTCGAGAACTACCGTAACGCCAAGAAGGCTTTCTTCGACGGACTGCCTAAGACAGCCTTTGCCATTACCAATGCCGACGACAAGAACGGCATGATCATGGTACAGAACACCAAGGCTACCGTGAAAACCTACTCTACCCGCAGCATGGCAGACTTCAGAGCCAGGATCCTGGAGTGTCACTTCGGCGGCATGTATCTGGAGATTGACGGCAGAGAAGTGGGCGTACAGTTCATCGGTAAGTTCAACGTGAGCAACCTGCTCGCCGTATATGGTGCAGCAATTATGCTCGGCAAGAAGCCAGAGGATGTACTCGTAGTGATGAGTACCCTTCACAGCGTAAGCGGAAGACTGGAACCAATCCAGTCACCAGAAGGTTATACCGCCATTGTTGACTATGCCCATACACCAGATGCACTGGAGAACGTATTGAACGCCATCCACGAAGTGCTCGAAGGAAAGGGCGGAGAAGTCATCACCGTTTGCGGTGCCGGTGGCAACCGTGACAAGGGCAAGCGCCCATTGATGGCACAGGAGGCTGTAAAGCAGAGCGATAAGGTAATCATCACCAGCGACAACCCACGTTTCGAAGAGCCACAGGACATCATCAACGACATGCTTGCCGGACTCAATGCCCAGCAGATGAAGAAGGTAATCAGCATCGTAGACCGCAAGGAAGCCATCCGCACAGCCTGCATGCTGGCAAAGAAGGGCGACGTGATTCTCGTAGCCGGTAAGGGACACGAAGATTACCAGGAGATCAAGGGCGTAAAGCACCACTTTGACGATAAGGAGGTGATTCGCGACATCTTCGGAATTTCACAGAAGTAAAAGCAATCAAGAAAAGAAAGAAAAATGTTATACTATCTCTTTAGATTTCTGGAGCAGTGGGGCATCTCAGGTTCTCACATGTGGGGCTACATCTCATTCCGTGCCCTGCTTGCGCTGATTTTATCATTGGTAATCTCTGCCTGGTTCGGCGAGAAATTCATCAAGTATCTCAAGAGCAAGCAAATTACAGAGACACAGCGCGATGCCAGCATCGACCCGTTTGGTATCAAGAAGATTGGCGTTCCTTCTATGGGTGGTGTCATCATCATCCTGGCTATCCTCGTACCGGTACTGTTACTCGGACGTTTGCGCAACATCTATCTGATTCTGATGATCATCACCACCGTATGGCTCGGCTTTCTCGGTGGAATGGACGACTTCATCAAGATATTCAAGCGCGACAAGGAGGGATTGAAGGGCAAATATAAGATTATAGGACAGATTGGCATCGGCCTGATCGTGGGACTGGTACTCTGGTCTTCACCTGATGTAAAGATGAACGAGAACCTCGCCATCGAGCAACAGGGACAGGAAACGGTGGTAAAGCATCGTACGGAAGCAAGAAAATCGCTGAAGACCACCATCCCATTCGTCAAGGGACACAACCTCGACTATTCCAGCATCACCAGTTTCTGCGGTAAGTACAAGGTAGCAGCAGGCTGGATTCTCTTCGTCATCATGACCATCTTCGTTGTAACAGCCGTATCAAACGGTGCCAACCTCAACGATGGTATGGACGGAATGTGTGCCGGAAACTCCGCCATCATAGGTGTGGCGCTAGGCATACTTGCATATGTGTCGTCGCACATCGAGTTTGCCGCCTACCTCAATATCATGTATATTCCTGGTTCTGAGGAACTGGTAGTATTCTTCTGTGCCTTCATTGGAGCCCTCATCGGTTTCCTCTGGTACAACGCCTACCCTGCCCAGGTATTCATGGGCGATACGGGGTCGCTGACCATCGGCGGTATCATCGCAGTAGGTGCCATCATCATCCACAAGGAGCTGATGCTGCCTATCCTCTGCGGTATTTTCTTCGTAGAAAGCCTCAGCGTGATGATGCAGGTTTACTATTACAAGATAGGAAAGCGGAGAGGTGTGAAGCAGCGTATCTTCAAGCGCACACCTATCCACGACAACTTCCGCACACAGGACAGCCAGCTGGATCCTGACTGCAAGTATCTGTGGAAGAAGCCTCGCAACTGCTTCCATGAATCAAAGATTACCATCCGTTTCTGGATTGTAACCATCATTCTGGCAGCATTGACCATCATCACATTGAAGATCAGATAAAATACAGGCTCTTATCAGCCCGACAAGTATAGAGAATAAGACAATGAGCAAAATTGTAATTTTAGGAGCTGGCGAAAGTGGCGCAGGTGCAGCCGTGCTGGCAAAGAAAGAGGGATTCGAGGTCTTTGTTTCAGACATGTCAAAGATCAAGGATAACTACAAGAAGTTGATGGATGACCACAACATCGAATGGGAAGAAGGTCACCATACAGAAGAAAAGATTTTAGATGCAGATGAAGTCATCAAGAGTCCGGGTATTCCTAAGGAAGCACCCATGATACAGAAACTGATGGCTAAGGGTACACCTATCATCAGCGAAATAGAATTTGCGGGCAGATATACTGATGCCAAGATGATCTGTATCACGGGAAGTAACGGTAAGACAACCACTACCTCGCTGATTTACCACATCATCAAGTCGGCTGGCTATGATGTAGGTCTGGCAGGCAACATCGGAAAGAGTCTGGCCCTTCAGGTGGCTGAAACTCCTCATAAGTACTACGTCATCGAGCTGAGCAGTTTCCAGCTCGACAATATGTATGAGTTCCGTGCCAATGTGGCCATCCTGCTCAACATCACTCCAGACCATCTGGACCGCTATGAGTTTAAGATGCAGAACTATACCGATGCCAAGATGCGCATTACCCAGAACCAGACAGAAGAAGACAGTTTCATCTTCTGGAACGATGATCCTATCGTTACAAAGGAGCTGGCTAAGTACAACCTCAAGTCACATCTCTGCCCATTCTCTGAGTTCAAGGAGGAAGGTTGCGTTGGCTTTATCGAAGACGGCAAATACAAACTCAACTTCCCTTCAGACTTCGAAATGCCACAGGAAGACATGAGTCTACGCGGCAAGCACAACATCTATAACAGTCTGGCTGCAGGTCTGGCATGCAACATCGTAGGCATCGACCACGAGACCCTGCACAAAGGCTTGAGCGACTTCCCTGGTGTAGAGCACCGTCTGGAGAAAGTGGGCAAGTTCCAGGGCGTTTACTATGTGAACGATTCAAAGGCTACCAACGTAGATGCCTGCTGGTATGCGCTGGAGAGTATGACCACCCCTACCATCCTTATCATCGGCGGTAAGGATAAGGGAAATGACTATAACCAGATCAAGGACCTGGTAAAGGAGAAATGTGCTGGTATCGTATATCTCGGAGCCGACAACCAGAAGTTGCACGAAAACTTTGACGCACTCGGCATCCCTGTACGCGACACTCACAGCATGAAGGATTGCGTGGCAGCCTGCCAGGAATTGGCAAAGCCGGGCGATACCGTACTCCTCAGCCCATGCTGCGCAAGTTTCGATCTCTTCAAGAACATGGAAGATAGAGGCGAGCAGTTTAAGACGCTGGCAAGAGCTATCGGAGAATAACAGTTTTCAAAAAATAGAACAGATAGAACTATAAAGAAATGAATAACAAGAGCATTGGTAATATTTTCAAGGGAGACAAGGTGATCTGGATGGTCTTCTTCTTTCTCTGTATGATAAGCATCGTGGAGGTATATTCTGCCTCCAGCTCCTTGTCGTACAAGACAGGAAACTACATGGCACCTGTCATCCGCCACATCTTGCTCTTGGGAGGCGGTCTGTTCACCATGATTTGCATGCTCAAGGTGAAATGCAAGTACTTCAAGATTGTTACCCCCGTCGTGATGGGCATCTCATTACTGTTGCTCGTTCTGGTCTTGGCTACCGGTCAATCTACCAACGGAGCCTCCCGATGGTTCTCTCTGATGGGCATACAGTTCCAGCCTTCAGAAATAGCAAAGGGAGCGGTAGTACTGGCTGTAGCTCAGATTCTTAGTGCCATGCAAACAACTCAGGGAGCCAACAGGAAGGCATTCAAGTTCATACTTGTAGCAACTGCTCCATTTGTAATTCTCATCGGACTGGAAAACTTATCCACAGCCATGCTCCTCAATATCACAATCTTAGCCATGATGCTCATCGGACGAGTGCCGATGAACCAGATTGGCAAGCTGGTGGGACTGGGCATGATTGTCATCGTCACAGCCTTTGCAGGTATCATGATAGTAGGACAGGACAAGGGCGAAGAGGGCAATAAACCGGAAAATATGCTGACCGAGAAGGTTGAGCAGGAACAGAACAAGCCTAACATGACAGAAAAGATGTTCCATAGAGCCGACACCTGGAAAGCCCGTATTGACAAGTTTATGAACTCAAAGCCTGTAGCCCCACAGGATGTCGATCTCGACAAAGATGCCCAAGTTGCACATGCCAACATCGCCATCGCCTCTTCCAACATCGTAGGCAAAGGGCCTGGAAACTCAGTAGAAAGAGACTTCCTCTCACAGGCGTTCTCAGACTTCATCTATGCCATCATCATCGAAGAGATGGGTATATGGGGAGCCGCACTGGTTGCATTCCTCTACATCATCCTCCTGTTCAGAGCTGGCAGAATAGCCAACAGGTGTGAGAACAATTTCCCAGCCTTTCTCTGCATGGGACTCGCCATCATGCTGGTTACCCAGGCACTCTTCAACATGGCAGTAGCAGTAGGTTTGGCTCCTGTTACAGGACAGCCACTACCACTCATCAGTAGAGGTGGTACATCTACCATCATCAACTGTCTGTACCTGGGCATCATCCTGAGTATCAGTAGAACAGCCAAGAAGAAAGAGATACTTCAAAATGAGCTCGACGACAGCAAAATGGTGGCTGCCTGACAAGAGTTTTATAAATTAAGGTGAAAAAATGGCAGAAAATGCCGTTAAATCGATATTTTTTTATACCTTTGCGTTATAAACATGAACGGATATGAATAATGAATTAAGAATTATCATAAGCGGAGGCGGCACAGGTGGTCACATCTTCCCTGCCGTATCCATTGCAAACGCCATCAAGGCGAAGCGCCCTGATGCTAAGATTTTGTTTGTAGGTGCACTCGGCAGAATGGAAATGCAGCGGGTACCTGCTGCGGGTTATGAGATCAAGGGCTTGCCTATCTGCGGCTTCGACAGAAAGCATCTACTCAAGAACATCGCCGTACTCTTCAAGATATGGAAGAGCCAGCACATGGCAAAGAGTATCATCAAAAACTTCAAGCCTATGGCGGCTGTGGGCGTAGGTGGCTATGCTAGCGGTCCGACTCTCAATGTTTGTGCCAGCAAAGGAATACCTTGCCTCATCCAGGAGCAGAATTCATACGCTGGTGTAACCAATAAACTCTTGGCCAAGAAGGCTGAAAAAATCTGTGTGGCTTACGAAGGAATGGAGCGTTTCTTTCCTGCAGACAAGATTATCATGACCGGTAATCCTGTTCGCCAGAATGTATTGGATACTACCATCACCCAGGAAGAAGCACGTAAGCTTTTCGGTCTCGACCCTGAAAAGAAGACCATCTTGCTCGTAGGTGGCAGCCTTGGCGCAAAAACCATCAACGAGAGTGTGCTCCAGCACCTCGACCTGGTGAAAGAAAGCGGCGTACAGTTTATCTGGCAAACAGGTAAATACTATAATGCTGCCATCATGGAGCAACTGAAAGGTCAGGAGCTGCCAATGCTCAAGGTTACTGATTTCATCAGCGACATGGGTGCTGCTTACAAGGCAGCCGACCTGGTTATCAGCCGCGCAGGTGCCAGCAGTATCAGCGAGTTCTGCCTCATCGGCAAACCGGTTATCCTGGTTCCAAGCCCTAATGTGGCAGAAGACCACCAGACCAAGAACGCCATGGCATTAGTCAACAAAGATGCTGCCATCTACGTAAAGGATGCCGATGCACCAGAGGTATTGCTCAAGAAAGCAGTTGACACGGTAAAAGACGAGGCTAAGCTTGCTTCGCTCTGTGAGAATATCAAGAAATTAGGATTAAAGAACTCTGCCGACGTCATCGCCGACGAAGTAATCAAATTAGCAACAAAGTAATGGAAATAAAAGATATTAAAGCAGTTTATTTTGTAGGAGCGGGCGGCATCGGAATGAGCGCCATCGCCAGATACTTCCTCAGCAAGAAGTTGGTTGTAGCCGGATATGACAAGACTCCATCCAATCTAACTCATGAGTTGGAGAAAGAGGGAATGCTTATCCACTATGAGGAGAATGTTGACCTCATACCAGAAGCCTGCAAGGACGCCAAGACAACATTGGTAGTCTACACACCGGCAATTCCTGCTGAACACAAGGAACTGGTTTTCTTCCATGAGAATGGATTCACCATCGAGAAGCGAGCTCAGGTTCTGGGTACATTAACCCGCACACATAAGGGACTGTGCGTAGCGGGTACACACGGAAAGACATCAACATCTACCATGTGTGCTCACATCATGCACCAAAGCCATATTGACTGTAATGCCTTCCTGGGAGGTATCTCAAAGAACTATGGCACCAACTATATCCTCTCCGACAAGAGCGACTATGTTGTCATTGAAGCAGATGAGTTTGACCGCAGTTTCCACTGGTTGCGCCCATGGATGAGCGTCATCACGGCTACAGACCCAGACCATCTCGACATCTACGGCACCAAGGAGGCTTATCTGGAAAGTTTCCGTCACTATACAGAACTGATCCAACCGGGCGGTGCACTCATCATCCACAAAGGTCTGGAGATGAAGCAACACGTACAAGACGGTGTCAAGATATACGAATACAGCCAGAACGAGGGCGACTTCCACGCTGAGAACATCAAGATAGAGAATGGAGGTATCACCTTTGATTTCATCTCTCCTATCGAGAACGTAACGGGCGTAGAACTCGGACAGCCTGTGCCTATCAACATCACAAATGGTGTGGCAGCAATGGCAATGGCACAATTGAATGGTTGTACAGCCGATGAACTCCGTAACGGCATGAAGACCTACGGAGGAGTTGACCGCCGTTTCGACTTTAAGATCAAGAATAACAAACTGGTATTTCTGTCTGATTATGCTCATCATCCAAAGGAGATATATCAGAGTGCGAAGAGTATCAGAGAGTTATACAAGGACCGTAAGATAACAGCCATCTTCCAGCCTCACTTGTATACTAGAACCCGCGATTTCTATAAAGATTTCGCCAACAGTTTGAGTCTCTTGGACGAGGTTATCCTCTGCGACATCTATCCAGCTCGCGAGCAGCCTATTCCAGGAGTAACCTCCAAGCTTATCTATGACAATCTGAAACCAGGTGTAGAAAAGAGCATGATTCATAAAGAAGACGTTCTTGACCTGGTAAAGAATCGAGACTTCGATGTTCTAGTTATCTTAGGAGCTGGCGATTTGGACAACTATGTTCCACAAATTACCAAAATACTTGAAGAGAAATAAATGCATATCAATTGGAAGAAAACCATCATCATCGCACTGGATTTAGTACTCGGTACTTATCTGGTATTCGCTTTCACCAGGTTTAACAAACCTGATGAAACGAAGTTGGTATGCACCAAGGTGAACATCAACATTCAAGATGAGATGACGAATGGCTTTCTGAATGCGAAGGAAATCAAGAAACGACTGGAAGCCAGGAAACTCTATCCGCTGGGGGAACCGCTCAAAGAGGTGAACGCCCGCATGATAGAAGAAACCTTGAAGACCAGTCCTTTCGTCAAGACGGCAGAATGTTCAAAGACTCAGGATGGTCTTGTTGACATCTACCTCACCCAACGCATGCCAATCGTCAGAATCAAAAGCATCAGCAATGAGGACTATTATATTGATGACCACAATCAGATCATGCCCAACACGAACTATACATGCGACATTATCATCGCAACGGGCTACATCAACAAGTGGTATGCTAAAAAATACATCTCATTACTAAGCAAAGCGCTGATGACGAATGAACTCTGGCGAAACCAGATAGAACAGATCCATGTCCTGCCTGATAGAGGAATAGAACTGGTACCGCGAGTAGGCAACCACATTATATATATAGGTAACCTTCCAGAGACCAACCTCATCGACAAACGAGAGCAAGCCATCAACGATTTCGTCAACAAGAAGATGAATCGATTAGAGAAATTCTATAAGTATGGACTCTCACAAGCTGGCTGGAACAAGTATTCGTATATCAATATCGAATTCGACAACCAGATCATATGTAAAAAGCATCAAAATAGCTAATTAGAAAATAGAAACAGATTAAGATAACATATAAGAACTATGCCAAAGGAATTTATTGTAGCTATCGAACTTGGCTCATCTAAGATGACAGGTATAGCAGGTCAGAAGAATTTGGACGGCAGCATCACCGTACTTGCCACCATAGAGGAAGATTCATCTTCTTGCATCAGAAAGGGTGTGATCTATAACATTGACAAAACCTGCCAATGCTTGACCAACATCATCAAGAAGTTGAAGAATATACTGAAACAGGATATTACCCAGGTCTATGTAGGCGTGGGCGGTCGCTCTATACGCAGTATCAAGAACGTCATTGTCAAGGATCTCCCAGGTAACACCATCATCTCACAAGAGATGATCAATGAACTGATGGATATCAACCGCAACATGACCTATCCGGACCAGGAAATCCTGGATGCTGCAACTCAGGAATACAAGATAGACAACCAATACCAGATAGACCCTGTAGGAATACAGTGTAACCATCTGGAAGGTATCTTCCTGAATATACTTTGGCGCAAGAACTTCTATAACAATATCAATACCTGTTTTGAAAATGCCAACATTCCTATTGCAGAAATGTACCTGGCTCCTTTAGCTATGGCTGACAGCGTTTTGACTGACTCAGAAAAGCGTGCAGGCTGTATGCTTGTTGACTTGGGTGCCGATACGACAACCGTTTCTGTATATTATAAAGGTATACTTCGTCATCTCTCTGTCATCCCATTGGGCGGCGGCAACGTGACCAAAGACTTAACTTGTCTTCAGATTGAAGAGCCTGATGCAGAAAAGATGAAACTCAAGTATGCCAAGGCTTATACCGATATCAACAATATCGACCCGACCCTGAACTACCCTATCGACAAGGATAGAGTGGTTGAAAGCAAGAAGTTCATCGAAATCGTAGAAGCACGCGTAGAGGAAATCGTAGAAAACGCATGGTTCCAGATTCCTGTGGAATTCTCAGATAAGCTGTTGGGGGGTATCATCCTTACAGGTGGCGGCAGCAACATGCCTGAAATCGATAAGGTTTTCAAGACACATACCCACATCGACAAAGTACGCATTGCCAAGTTTGTTTCTCAAACAGTCAACTCCAAGGATCCTAAGATTACCAATCACGATGGTACAATGAACACCGTATTGGGACTCCTGGCAAAGGGAGACATGAACTGTGCAGGTGACGAAATCGGCACTGATCTCTTCAGCAATTCTGCAGAAAAGCCAGTAGCAGCCGAGCAGCACAAGGCTCCTAGAAACCCTAACGAGACTGCCGGCAAGGGCGTTGTTCTTACTGCGGCAGAAAAAGCGGCTGCTGACGAGGCTGCCCGCAAGCAAAAAGAACTGGAAGAAGCTGAGGCAAGACTTCTGGCAGAAAAAAAAGCCGAAGAAGAAGAAAAGAGACGCAAAGAAAACAGTCTCATCCATAAAATGATGAGAGGTTTCAAGAAGTTTGTGAAAGATACCATTTCTGAAGAAGAATAAGATGCCAAAGACCAAGCTATCAGAAAACAGATTTCACAACAGGTTAAATAAAAAATCAGATAGATAAACCCTATAAAGATTATACGACTATGCTAGATAATGGAAACGCTCCTCATATTCTTGACTTTGGGGAACCTGAAAAAGAAAATAGCATCATCAAGGTGATTGGTGTTGGTGGTGGCGGTGGAAATGCCGTCAACCACATGTATCGCGAAGGTATACACGATGTAACATTCGTACTCTGCAACACAGACAACCAGGCACTTAACGACTCACCTGTGCCTGTACACCTGCAGCTAGGTAAGGAAGGTCTGGGTGCAGGAAACAAACCTGCCAAGGCACGCCAGGCTGCCGAAGAGACTCTTGAAGATATCAAGAACATGCTCAACGATGGAACAAAAATGGCATTCATCACAGCGGGTATGGGTGGCGGTACCGGTACAGGTGCAGCACCTGTCATCGCCAGAGTAAGTAAGGAGTTAGGTATTCTTACCGTTGGTATCGTAACCATCCCATTCCGTTTTGAAGGTCCTAAGAAGATTGACCAGGCATTGGATGGTGTAGAGGAAATGTCGAAGCATGTAGATGCCTTACTGGTAATCAACAATGAACGTCTCCGCCAGATTTATCCAGACCTTGCCGTTCTCGATGCCTTCGGCAAAGCTGACGACACCTTGAGTGTAGCTGCCAAAAGTATCGCTGAAATCATTACCGTACATGGTCTCATCAACCTTGACTTCAATGATGTGAAGACCGTACTGAAAGATGGCGGTGTAGCTATCATGAGTACAGGTTACGGTGAGGGAGAAGGAAGAGTAAAGAAAGCGATAGAAGATGCCTTGAACTCACCACTCCTTAACGATAATGACGTATTCAACTCTAAGAAGATTCTGCTCAGCATCGCATTTGCAAGCGAGAAGAAAGATAATCCTGGCCTGACCATGGACGAGATGAATGATGTCAACGACTTTATGGAGAAATTCGGTGACGACTTCGAACTGAAATGGGGTCTTGCCATTGACCCTGAATTGGGAAGCCGCGTAAAGGTAACCGTTCTCGCAACAGGTTTCGGACTCGAAGATGTAGAGGGAATGAACCGCCACCTCAAGAAACATACTGAGGAAGAATCTCGCCGTCTCGCTGAAGAAGAGGAGAAACGTGCTGAAAGAGAAGACCGCCGCAAGCGCTATTATGGCAGCGACGGCAATACGACACAGTATAAGCGTCATCCACACATATTCCTGTTCCGCCAGGAAGATTTGGATAACGAGGATGTCATCCTTCAGGTAGAAAACACGCCTACCTATAAGCGTACCCGACAGACTCTGGAAGAAATCCGTAATATAGCTTCCGGTAATACAGAACCGAAAGAAGACAATAACGATGATGCTTCTTCTGTACAGGGCGTCATCAGTTTTGCCTAAACAGAGAATACAGACTAGGTCTATTTCAGGTTTACGCCAAGTAAGCGAGGAAACCAGAAATGACTAAGCAAAAAGTTCCTGAAGGACTGAAAAGCTCTTCATTTCAGGAAAATCCGGCAAATGAAGTTTATAATACTCCAATATCACCTCTACACACCTGTTCCGTTCGATACGGGACATTGTGTAGAGGTGCATTGTTTTATAGTCTAAACGGAACAAAGACACAAGCCGCATAGAATCTTCCTTATTTAAATAATGTACATGCGAAGGAACATGAGCTGCAAAACATCCATCTACCAAATCAAAATAATCGCCAGACATACCGCTCTCAATATTGGGCATAAAACCCAAATGAAAAGAGAGCTGAATCATAAAGACTATATGGAAATTGGCAATAGCACCTTTAGCATGGTCTAACCATTCGATACTGTCCTGTATGAAAAGATAGAGCGCACCATTAGCTTGCTCATGACGGGTAGCATATGAAAGCAGTTCTGACAAGAACATGGAAATGCCAAGTTTGTATGGAGAAAAAGGGATATCAGAGAATGGAATCTGAATCGAAACATCCCTAAGGCGCTGCAGATTTGACTTGGGACGATAATCAAATTCTAAATTCAAGACCATGAGCGGTTGGAAAAGCTGCCGTTTCATCTTCCCCTTAGATGACTTAGGCACACGTACCATAAAGGAGAGTCTTCCCAACTTTTCGGTGAAGAAATCCACGATAAGTTGAGAATCCCCATACTTGATGGTTTGCAATACGATAGCACTAGTTTTTATCTCCATTTTGCCTAATATTAGTGAAAAACAGGGCAAAAATACAAAAAAATGCGCATTTAGCGAAAATTTTCTATGAAAAATTTGCTAGATTCAAATAAAAGTAGTAACTTTGCACCCGCAAATAAGCAATGGTCCCTTCGTCTATCGGTTAGGACGAGAGATTTTCATTCTCTAAAGAGCAGTTCGACTCTGCTAGGGACTACAAACATTTAAGAAATAAAAAAAATAACATAAAGAAGATGGCAAATCACAAATCATCAATCAAGAGAATCCGTCAGGATAAGAAGAAGGCTTTGCACAATAAGTATTATGCAAAGACTATGCGCAATGCTGTCCGCAAGTTGCGCAACATGTCTGACAAGGAAGAGGCTGCAAAGCTCTATCCTACTGTTCAGAAGCTTTTAGACAAGTTGGCTAAGATCAACGTTATCCACGACAACAAGGCTGCAAACTTGAAGTCTGGTCTTACAAAGCACATCGCTAAGTTGGCCTAACTTATAAGTCAAAGCAAAGAAATAAATAAGGCTGCAATCCTATTATAGGGTCGCAGCCTTATTCTTTTCTATGAACCCGACTACCCATTTCCTGCATCATAAAATCTTCCCATCACAACCGGTTTATACTACAACATACCCTATAAAAATGCGCAAAACGATTATTAAATAGCTTTTTCAAGACACTTTTGCCGCTAAAGTTCACATTCTACGTTTTTTCTTCACTTTTTGGTGATTTTTCACAAACAAAAGTTCCTGTTTCTCAGCTTTTTTTAGTATCTTTGCACGGAAATAAGACAATACTAAAATGGCAGAAAATCAAAACAACGCAAATAATTACTCTGCGAGTAACATTCAGGTTCTGGAAGGCCTGGAAGCTGTTCGCAAACGTCCGGCGATGTATATTGGTGACATCTCCGAAAAGGGGCTTCATCACTTGGTAAACGAGACAGTAGACAACTCTATTGACGAAGCAATGGCGGGCTACTGTACCGACATCGAAGTTACCATCAACGAAGACAACTCTATCACCGTAGAAGATAATGGTCGTGGTATCCCTGTGGATATGCACGAGAAACTACATAAATCAGCCCTCGAAGTCGTTATGACCGTGCTTCACGCAGGTGGTAAGTTTGACAAGGGTTCTTACAAGGTATCTGGCGGTTTACATGGTGTGGGTGTAAGTTGTGTGAATGCACTTTCTACCCACATGTTGTCACAGGTGTTCCGTGGCGGCAAAATCTACCAGCAGGAATATGAGAAGGGTAAGCCTCTCTATCCGGTTAAGGTGGTAGGTGAAACCAACAAGCGCGGTACACGCCAGCAGTTCTGGCCAGATCCAACCATCTTTACTCACACTGTCTATAAGTGGGACATCATTGCCAACCGTATGCGCGAGTTGGCATTCCTCAATGCAGGTATCAAGATTACCTTGAGAGATTTGCGCCCTGACGAGGAAGGTAAGACCAAGGAGCAGGTTTTCCACGCTAAGGATGGTTTGAAGGAATTCGTCCGTTACGTAGACCGTCACCGCACTCATCTCTTCGATGATGTTATCTATCTGAAGACAGAAAAGCAGGGTATTCCTATCGAGATTGCTGTGATGTACAACACAGATTACTCTGAGAATATCCACTCATACGTCAATAACATCAATACCATTGAGGGTGGTACCCACCTGACTGGTTTCCGTATGGCGTTGACCCGCACCTTGAAGGCTTACGCAGAAGCTGACCCAACCATCTCTAAGCAGATTGAGAAGGCAAAGGTAGAGATAGCACCAGAAGACTTTCGCGAGGGTCTTACTGCCGTTATCTCCATCAAGGTAGCTGAACCTCAGTTTGAGGGACAGACCAAGACCAAGCTCGGTAACAGCGAGGTACAAGGTGCCGTTCAGCAGGCTGTAAACGAGGCTTTGTCTGATTATCTGGAAGAACATCCAGACGAGGCAAAGCGAATCTGCGAAAAGGTTGTCCTGGCTGCTACGGCCCGCATAGCTGCCCGCAAGGCACGTGAGAGTGTACAGCGCAAGAACTTCATGACAGGTGGTGGTCTTCCTGGTAAACTTGCCGATTGCTCAATGAAGGATCCTAAAGAATGCGAGATCTTCCTCGTCGAGGGTGATTCCGCCGGTGGTTCTGCCAAGCAGGGTCGCGACCGTTTCCGTCAGGCTATTCTCCCATTGCGTGGTAAGATTCTGAATGTAGAAAAGGTACAGTGGCACAAGGTATTCGAAGCTGAGTCTGTCATGAACATCATCCAAAGTATCGGTGTCCGCTTCGGTGTAGATGGCGAAGACAGCAAGGAGGCTAATACCGACAAGTTGCGTTACGACAAGATTATCATCATGACCGATGCCGACGTCGATGGTTCTCACATCGACACATTGATTATGACACTCTTCTATCGTTTCATGCCAAAGGTTATTGAAGAAGGCCATCTGTATATCGCTACCCCACCACTCTACAAGTGTACTTATCGCAGCAAGGTAAGCGAGTATTGCTATACAGAGCAGCAGCGCCAGGCATTCATCGACAAGTATGGAGATGGAGTAGAAGACAAGAATATCCACACCCAGCGATACAAAGGTTTGGGTGAGATGAACCCAGAGCAGCTTTGGGAAACTACTATGGACCCATCTACACGCTTGCTCAAGCAGGTTACTATCGAGAACGCAGCCCAGGCTGATGAGATCTTCTCTATGTTGATGGGTGATGATGTGGAACCACGCCGCGAATTTATCGAGCAGAATGCCACATACGCAAACATCGACGCTTAAGACAATTCAACTAATTTACATAAGGGGCTGTGCCATTTGCCAATAAATGACACAGCCTCTGCTTATATAAAACCCAACAAACCAACTTATGAAACATTTACTTATCTCTTGCCTATTACTCTCTGCAGCAGGCACACTCCAGGCTGTCCCAAAGAGTAATATTCCACCGCTGAAGCTTTGGTACAATAAGCCAGCTACAGCCTTTGAAGAATCATTACCTATCGGTAACGGTAAGTTAGGTGCATTGATCTATGGTGGAGCCAACAATGACTCTATCTATCTCAACGACATCACCTTGTGGACAGGAAAGCCTGTCAATCGCGAGGAAGGAGGGGATGCCTACAAATGGATACCAAAGATTCGCGAGGCTCTGTTCAAAGAAGATTACAAGGCAGCCGACTCTTTACAACTGCATGTACAAGGACACAATTCAGAATACTATCAGCCACTTGCCATCATCAATATCAAAGATGCAAATAAAGGACAAATCAGTAACTACAAGCGTGAATTGAGCCTTGACAACGCTACGGCAGCATTGAGTTATACAAGAGGGGGAATACAATACCAGCGAGAATATTTCGCATCACATCCGGACAAGATGATTGCCATTCACCTGACAGCTACACAGAAGAAAGCTATCAACTGCGACATCTCTCTCACCTCTCTGATTCCTCATCAGGTAAAAGCTTCCAATAAGCAACTCACCATCACGGGCCATGCTATGGGAAAGCCTGAGAACAGTACCCACTTCTGCTCCATCCTCAGCATCAAAAACCAGGACGGAACCATTACTGCCTCTGATTCTATCCTCCATCTGCAGGGCGTAAGCGAAGCTGTTATCTATTTAGTGAATGAAACCAGCTACAACGGATTCGACAAGCATCCGGTAAAAGAAGGGGCTCCATATATTGAAAAGGTTAACGACAATGCCTGGCACTTGGTCAACTATACCTATCCAGAGTTAAAACAGCGTCATATAACCGATTATCAGAACATCTTCAACCGTGCCAAGTTTGCACTCAAGGGAGCAAAGTTCGACAACAAGCGAACCACCGACCAGCAACTCTTTGATTACACTGAGAAAGAAGAGCAAAACCCTTACCTGGAAATGCTCTATTTCCAATATGGAAGATATCTTCTTATCAGCTGTTCGAGAACTCCAGGCATTCCTGCCAATCTCCAGGGACTTTGGGCTCCGGCACGAAAATCTCCTTGGCGTGGAAACTACACCATCAACATCAACCTGGAAGAAAACTATTGGCCAGCAGAGGTAACCAACATGTCTGAGCTTGTAATGCCTGTAGACGGACTGGTGAAAGCCATGTCTGTAACAGGAAAATATACAGCAAAGCACTATTATGGAATAGAAAATGGCTGGTGCGGTGGACACAACACAGACGCATGGGCAATGACCAATCCTGTTGGAACTAAGAAAGAGAGTCCTAAGTGGAGCAACTGGAACATGGGAGGTGCCTGGCTTGTACAAACCTTATGGGATCACTACGATTACACCCGCGATAAGGAATATCTACGCCAGACAGCCTATCCATTGATGAAAGGTGCAGCAGACTTCATGCTTGACTGGATAATAGAGAACCCGAAGAAACCGGGCGAACTGATTACTGCCCCTTGCACTTCACCTGAGGCAGAATATATCACCGACAAGGGCTATCAAGGCTGCAGTTTCTATGGAGGTACTGCCGATCTTACCATATTGAGAGAATTGTTTAAAAACACACTCAAAGGTGCTCAGATTCTCGGTATAGATCAAGCATATCAGGCAAAGTTACAGGATGCTATCAATCGTCTGCACCCTTATCAGATAGGAAAGCGCGGTAATCTGCAGGAATGGTATTACGATTGGGATGACCAGGATTGGCATCATCGCCACCAGTCACACCTTCTCGGTTTACACCCATTCTATCAGATTTCATTAGATAAGACTCCAGATTTAGCAGCAGCTGCTGCCAAGACTCTTGAGATAAAAGGAGACTTCTCTACCGGTTGGAGCACAGGATGGCGTATCAGTTTATGGGCTCGCCTGCACAGAGCAGACAAGTCATATTCTATGATCAGGAAATTGCTTAACTATGTACATCCGGGCAATTACAACAATCCGAAGAATCGCCCTTCAGGAGGAACTTATCCAAATCTCTTCGATGCTCACCCACCTTTCCAGATAGATGGCAACTTCGGAGGCACAGCAGGCGTATGTGAGATGCTGATGCAATGCGATGGCGAGACTATGCATCTTCTTCCTGCTCTACCTAAAGAATGGCCTGCAGGCGAAATTAAGGGTATCAAAGCACGTGGAAACTACGAGATTAATCTCGTATGGAACAATGGAAAGGTCAGCAAAGCTTCCATCACCAGCAAGAATGCCGGAAACCTGACCGTCAAGTATAATGGTAAGCAGAAAGCATTAAATTTCAAGGCTGGCGAAACAAAACTCATAAAATAGACAAATAATAATCTATGAGATATTTTACAATTCTCATCTTTACAACTCTCTGGGTGCTGAATTCCTATGCACAGGAATTCGGTACCCATTGGGTATCATATCCATTCCCCAATGATTCTTCTGAGATATTATACAGGAAAATCTATCATCTGGATCAAAAGCCTTTAAAGGCTGAGATAAACATGGCAAGTGGAGGAAATACCCGCCTATACATCAACGAAAGAAATGCTACGCCAAGCATTTTCAACGAAGGAGCCAGAGACAGCATCCTTCTGATGCAAACCATAGATATCTCCAGATATCTGAAAAAGGGCGAAAACATCATCGCGGTCTGGTATGCACCAGGAAGAATAAGAAATAAGAGCAAACAACTCTCGCTGGAACTTCATGGCTGGTATACAGACTCTGTTCCTTTTTATCATAAAGCAGACGAAACATGGTGGTGTAAACCCATGAAGGGCTGCAGTTACAACGAAAAGGAACACTTTGACAATAGAATATACAATACTGAGTGGAAATCGGCAGAATACCAATCTGCAGGATGGGTTCATCCGACAGGTGCTTTCAAAGATTCAACAAACTATATCTTTGTTGACCAGCTGCCATACCTCACCCAGAACAAGCTTCAAATGGTATTAGAACCATACCAGGAGGAATTTGATCATCAGGGATGCCGTATAGACTTCGGACGTCCGTTCCGCGGAACCATCAGGCTCACGATACGCAATGCCAGCAAAGGAACAACACTTCATATTAACGGAAACCAATATGTATGCAGTGGCGAAATGGACGAGCAAGCCTATTACCGCATCCATGCTGAGCATCAAAAAGATTTCGTGATAACTTGGGATAAAGGTTTTAGAAGAAGTAATATTACAAATATAGAAGGATTAGAGATTTCGGAATAAGCTCAACAGCGTTTCGAAATCTCTTTTTTTATAAAACAAAAAAGACTTCGGAACTATTATCTTCCAAAGTCTCTAACTGAATTTAGTCTTCCAATTCGGCAAGTACTTGCTCTGCCACTTCGCAAAGCTCATCATACCATTCCTTGCCGAACTTCTCTACAAGCGGACCCTCCAGGAACTTATAAACCGGAAGCTTCAACTCCTCACCCTTCTTGATGGCATCCTTGCAGATGCGCCACTTGTTATAGTTGATGCCATACACCTCGTTGCCGAAATCCTTGGCACGGATTGGATACAAAGCACAGGAGATAGGCTTCTTGAACTTCGACTTTCCTTCGCGATAAGCACGCTCCAGAGCACAGAGACAACAGTTAGGAATCGTATGTCCATCGCCCAGGTCTTTCAAATCCTGGTAGCAGGTAAACACACAATCCTTACCATTCACGATGCTCGTTACCAAATCGCCTTCAATATCGGTATAAGCCACGCCCTGCTTATCAATGATAGCCTGGGCAGAAGCTGAGAGATCATCCCAAACTACATCCAGCGCATTCTCAATCTCCATAATCTCATCCAAGGTAACAGGAGCTCCCGCATCGCCTTCGATGCAGCACTCGCCCTTGCAGGCATCAAGGTCGCAACAGAATTTTTCGGTGATAATATCAGGTGAAACCAACACGTTGCCCACCTGCAGAATACGCAGTTCGTCTTTCTTCATAATGTTTTTGAGATGAATAAATTTCTTTGAGTGTATAATAAAAATAATGATAGCTACCCATGAGTGGATAGCTATATATTAATAGGTGTACCTACCATTGGATAGGCGTAATTCCGTTCTGCTGCAGATACGCATTGCAGCGGGAGAAATGATGATTGCCAAACCATCCGCCACGGTTGGCAGATAATGGCGATGGATGCACACTTTCCAATATCAGATGCTTGCTTGTATCGATGAGCTTCGCCTTGCTCCGGGCATAACCGCCCCAAAGGATAAACACCAGGTGCTCCTTATCCTTGCTGAGCGCCTTGATGGCAGCATCGGTAAACTCCTCCCAGCCTTTGCGCTGATGGCTCGCAGCCTGATGGGCACGAACGGTCAACGTGGCGTTGAGCAACAATACTCCCTGCTTTGCCCAGCGGGTTAAATCGCCCGTGGCTGGCATCGGAGTACCGAGATCCATCTGAATCTCCTTGAATATATTAATCAATGATGGTGGGAAAGTGATTCCGTCCGGCACAGAGAAACTCAGTCCCATCGCCTGACCCGGCTCATGGTATGGATCCTGTCCGATAATTACTACCTTCACATCATCAAAAGGACAGAGATTGAAGGCATTGAAAATCAAGCGGCCAGGAGGATAACAGGGCGTACGCAGGTATTCCTCTTTCACGAAGTTTGTGAGGTCAACAAAATACTGCTTGTCGAACTCTTCTCCTATATGCTGTCTCCAACTTTCTTCTATCTTTACGTTCATGCTTAATATAAATTCAAAAGTATCTTAAGATACTTACGCAAGTATCCTAAGATACTTGGACAAGTATCTTAGGATACTTTTTTGAGGTATATAAAATCGTTTTTACTTGTTGTCAGAAATCAAGTTCTCACCTGTCATATCTGCAGGCTTCTCCAAGCCCATGATATGGAGGATAGAAGGAGCTACGTCTGCCAAACGACCATCCTTAACGGTAGCTGAGTTATTGTCAGTTACGTAGATGAATGGAACAGGGTTCAAAGAGTGAGCAGTGTTTGGTGTACCGTCCTCGTTGATAGCGTGGTCTGCATTACCGTGGTCAGCGATGATGATAGCCTCATAATCGTTAGCCTTAGCAGCCTCGATAACGTCCTTTACGCAGTTGTCAACAGCGTGAACAGCCTTAGCGATAGCGTTGTAGATCCCTGTGTGACCTACCATATCACCATTAGCGAAGTTTACAACGATGAAGTCGTACTCCTGAGTGTTGATTGCACCCACCAACTTATCCTTTACCTCGTAAGCGCTCATCTCTGGCTTCAAGTCGTAAGTAGCCACCTTTGGAGAAGGAACCAGGATACGGTCCTCGCCCTCGTATGGAGTCTCACGACCACCATTAAAGAAGAATGTTACGTGAGCATACTTCTCAGTCTCTGCAGTGTGGAGCTGCTTCTTGCCCTGTGCGCTCAAGTACTCACCGAGGGTATTCATTACGTTCTCCTTAGGGAAGAGGATGTGAACGCCCTGGAAGCTTGCATCGTATGGAGTCATGCAGTAGTACTGCAAGTCCTTGATGGTGTGCATGCCTTCCTCTGGCATATCCTGCTGAGTCAATACCTGTGTCAACTCCTTGGCACGGTCGTTACGGTAGTTGATGAAGATAACAACATCACCCTCCTGGATAGTACCGTCAACCTTTGAGTTATTGATTGGCTTGATGAACTCGTCTGTTACGTCCTCATCATAGCTCTCCTGCATTGCCTTCACCATATCGTCAGCCTGCTTACCCTTACCCTCAACGAGCAAGTCGTATGCTTCCTTTACACGGTTCCAGCGCTTGTCACGGTCCATAGCATAGAAACGACCTACGATGCTTGCGATGTGTGCACCATTCTTGTCGCAGCAAGCCTGAACCTCCTCGATGAAGCCCTTACCGCTCTTAGGGTCTGTATCACGGCCATCCATGAAGCAGTGAACGTATGTCTCCTTCAAACCATATTCCTTACCAATCTCAATCAACTTGAAGAGGTGATCCAAAGAAGAGTGAACACCACCGGTAGAAGTCAAGCCCATCAAGTGGAGTTTCTTACCAGTCTTCTGAGCATAGCTGTAAGCGTTGATGATCTCCTGATTCTTCAAGATGTCACCGCTCTCGCAAGCCTTGTTGATCTTAACGAGGTCCTGATATACCACACGACCAGCACCGATGTTGAGGTGACCAACCTCAGAATTACCCATCTGACCGTTAGGAAGACCAACGTCCTCGCCACAAGTCTGGAGAGTAGAATGTGCTGAAACTGCTGTCAAATAATCGAGATAAGGAGTTGGAGTCTTGAAGATAACATCACCCTTATCATGCTTACCGATTCCCCATCCGTCGAGAATCATTAAAAGAGCTTTTTTTGCCATAATTACATAAAATAATTTAAATTCGAATTTCAGTGTGCAAAGTTACAACAAAATAGGTGAAGGACAAAATAAATTAAGATAAAAAAACTCCCACCTTTCTAAAAAGATGAGAGTTGATTATACTTTCTTTTCTCTATCCAGTCTTTTTGCTTTATTTACTTGACAATTACTCCTGACGAAATATCAAAATAGCAGAATACCGGCATCTTGCAAACCATCATTATTCTGTTTACCATTTCCCTATTTCTGCGTCTTATCCGTAAATAAGCATCAAAAAACAAATAGAGAACATGAAAAAGATTCTAATGATTCTTGCAGCCATCCTCGCCTTAGGCAGCCTGACCGCAAAAGCACAGATGAGATCGGGCGTGGACACGCTCACCCTCGACCAAGTGAAGTATCGCATCACCTACGATGCAAAACAGGTGAACGACACCACACAAATACCATATATTTATCGCAAGGCACAGATGCGACTCGACATCGGTAGCAACATCACTCACTTCTATAACCAGTCCAAGGAGCAATGGGAGCAGCAAGTCTTACAAATGATACTTTCAGGCGGTGTCATTGACCTAAGAAAAGCCGAGCCGGTAAAATGCATGGACTTTGAATTCCTCAAGAACTACCCAAAGAACGGTCAGACCCTATTTCAAGAATCGTGGGCTTTGAGAACCTATCACTGCATCGAAAAGGCCGAGACTCCTGATTGGCAACTCATCCCAGACAGCACCACAACCATCATCGGCTATCCTTGCCAACTCGCCAAGACCAACTTCAAGGGAAGAACTTGGTTAGCTTGGTATGCTGAGGATATCCCTGTGTCAGAAGGTCCTTGGAAGCTCTGCGGTCTGCCTGGTCTCATACTCCGTGCCTACGATGCACAGCAACAATTCTATCTCAACGCCATCGGACTGGAAGACCTGAAAGGCAAGGAGGCTCTCAAATACGCCAAGCCCGAAGAGGCAGAGAAAGTTTCCCAGTCTGACCTCACCAAAATCAAGCAGAGAGACGATGGAAGCGAGATGCTAAGATATGAGAAAAGTGGACAGATGAGAATGGAAAAACTATCAAACCAAAAGCAAGGAAACGTGTCTTCAATCCAATCGAGCGATAGGGACATCTCAAAGGCTTTCCATTTCAGATTTTTGCGAGTTTCTACAAAAATCTGAAATAGAAAGCTTATTTTCTTGTTCTTATCGACAATTTATTGTACTTTTGCAAAAAGATTTCTGAAACAACAAATGTAAAGTTGATAATTTGACGATAACAATATGATTTATACAAGCAAGAAAATCATCATATTTCTGTTCACTATCATGCAGCTAGCCATTCTCGCCAGTTGCATGGACTCAGGATATCGCCTATCCTTCCCTGAGATAGACGACCTTGCCGACGAATACCCAGCACAAGCCAAGGTATTCCTCTCTCGTGCTGACAGCAACGACAACAAAGGCTACTATAAGCTCTTAACAGCCAAGATAGAGTATCAACTCAAAGGTTACATTTATAAAGAAAACTACATAGACGATGCCATCAACATCTTCGTGAACGAAAAGGATGAACCCCTTCTCGCACGTTCCTTATATTATAAAGGAGCCTCGATACTCAACAACTATCGAGATACAGCAAAAGCCATCAAATGGTTCGCAAAAGCCATCGCCTACGATAGCAACATGAGAGAAAAGGAGAAGCTGGATATGTACGACATATTGTGTCGCATTACCCACCAAAACATTTACACCGTAGAGTTAGAAGACGAGGCTCGCCAAACCAACAATATCCGCTACCGTGCCTGGGCACTACTCTATCGTGGCATCAACAACCAAGATCAGGAACTTGCCAACCAAGCTTTCGAAATTGCCAATCAAATCAAAGAGAACAAGGACAGCACCTTGGGCCCCATGTACTATCATTACTTCCAAGCCTTGATGGACAGGGGCGATGTGCCTGATTCCATCTTGATAAGCTATGCAAAGAAAGCGCAAGACAATTTCGGGGTAAAATACGACAACAACATCGATTTCTATCGCTTGCTCACAAGAAACAGCAAGGAAACCCATGCCTTCGCCACGCAGCATATCAAAGAAAACTATAGCATAGATCAAGAATGCCTAAAGTCATGGGGTTCCTATTCCTTTGCTTTAGGATATAAGTATTATCTCCCCTTATATTTCCTCTCCCTACAAAAAGGAGATACACTCATGGCAAATCGTGTTGCCCACGAATTACGACAAGAAGCTCCCTTGCTTGCCAAAGACGAAAACTCAGGAAAGGAAAATCAAGTAAAACTGATGTACGAGGGTGGTAACACCCGTTATCGCTATGAAAAGGTTAAGACCTATATATTTGTAGGAATCATCATCGTGCTCATCATTCTCCTGTCGATGACTTACCTCTCCATTTCCAGAATCCGAAAGGCTCACCAAACTATAAAAAACTTGCATGGGTCACTGCACCAGTTAAAAGATGTGGAGAACTCTTCGTTATCGGAGCAATGCGAACAATTAAACCACGAAATCACCACCCAGCTTCGCAAACTGAAACGCCGTGACAAGGACATAGAAGAATACAAGGCTCAAATTACCGAGCTCACAGAGATCAGCCAAGGCTTGGTGTATTATTCGATGACGATACAAAATCAAAACATCAGCCAGATAGGTAAGCAAGGCATCCGACAACTTCTCGCCAGCTTCAAGGTGATAGACGAGAAGTATAGCGAACGATTGGAGAACTACGACTTGAATCCATCACAAAGCCTCTTCTGCATCCTCTACCATATCGGCAAGAGCGATGAGGAAGTGATGCAAATCCTGCAATACTCTCTCTCGAATATCAGGGTAAGAAAGTCGAGAATCAAGAGTGACACTGGAGCAGAGTCGTTCGATGACATCATCAGCTAAGCACTCCCATAAGTTTTTCGCTTTACTTCATTAACTTATCGAAGCATTACAAAAAGCTTGTATTTTAAGTTTTTCCTAATCGTAACTCTCTCGTTATCAACATATCTGTACTCACTGACGTGTAATTCCGATTTGGCTACCTCTATCATTTGTGTTACCTTTGCATCCGAAATTCAAAACATCAAACGACTATGAGAAGAATAACATTATTATTAGCAGCCATACTCACAGTATGCAGCTTGAATGCTCAGAAAGGCAACAAAAATGAGAAAGTGGTCAATATTGACAAGGTAAACTATCGCATCACCTACAATGGGAAAATGGTACCAGATACCACAACAGTTCCCTACAACTATTGGGAGAGCGAAATGCGACTGGACATCGGTAGCAAGACAACTCATTTCTATGATAGAACCAAGCAAATATCCGATTCTATCATGGATGAACAAGCTAAGACGGGGCAATATGACATGAGTAAAATTCCTAGAGGTGGCAGAATCCGTTGGGAATTCTACAAGAACTATCCATCAAAGGGGCAAACCACTTTACTGGATAAAGTCCTTGGTAACTATTACCAATGTACAGAACAATTAGAGGTGCCAAACTGGCAGCTTATCCCAGATAGCACAACTACCATCATTGGCTATAAATGCCTGTTGGCAAAAGCACTCTTCAAAGGCAGGACCTGGTATGCCTGGTACTCAGAAGACATACCTATAAGCGAAGGACCTTGGAAAATTTCCGGACTGCCTGGTCTTGTTTTACTTGCTTACGACCAGAACAAACAATACATATTCAATGCTATCGGTATGAGCACATTGAATGGGACCGAAAGCATAACTTTCACGGAAAAGGCAAGAGAGAAAGTAACACAGAAAGAGTTAAGAGAGGCTAAGCATAAATTTGATGGCGCAGAAGCTCTCAAAGCAACAGCGAGAAAAACTGGATTTACGTTTAAGAAATTACCCGAAGGTGCCATCAAGGCTCTAAACCGAAGCAACAAGGGCAACCCTATCGAGCTGGAGTAACTCCAGCTCGATTAACTGATCGTATTCTATGTCATAACAACAAACGAACAATATAAGCATGAAAAGATATTTATTCATCACTTGTTTGGTATTCCTTGGAATCATCGGAATATCAGCCAAGAAAGAACAAACTCCCATCCATCGCTTGATACTGCAGGGCGACAGTTGCATGAACGAGCATGACTCGTTCCATGCCATCACCTATTACCAACAATATATCAATGAGCATCCACACGATTTGAATGTTCTCAGAAAGCTCGCTTCTTGCTATCGTCTTCGTGGCGACAACAAGAAGTGTATCGCCTGCATGGATAGCATTCCTAACGACAGTCTCAACCATGAAGACTTGCGCATGATGTTCTATTCCTATCTTAATCTTGGCGATAAAAAAAAGGTAGAATCATATGGCATGACTATCTATGGCAAATACCCATACGACGGGGAGGTATTTGCCACCCTACTTCAGCAATGGAACAACCATGGGGAGCCTGAAAGCGTTTCAGCATTCGCCTTGTCGTATGTTGAAAAACGTGACTCCACGAATATTCTCATCAACAAGGAGCTTGCCTATTCACTCTATTTACAGCTTAAATACGAGCAAGCCATCCCTAGATACAAGAAACTTATAGCCGATGGATTCGACAATTTTGAGTCTAACCTCGTCATAGGATTGTGCTATTATAACTTAGAAAAGTACCGAGAAGCCTATACCTATCTGAACAAGGCGGCAGAGATGAAGAAAGACAACCCAAATATGAACTGTCTCTTCTACTTGGGCATGACTTGCAAGAAGATTTCCGAACAGACTAAGAACATCGTGGAAAAGGAAACCCTGGCAAGACACGCCATCATCAACCTGGAACGGTCTATAACCGTGGCTTACCCTCGCAGTCGTGGACTATATGTAAACCAGCAACTCGCTGAGCTTTATTACTATAAAATGGAATACGAGAATGCAGGTCATGCCTTCGCACAGTGCATCGAATATGATGACGAGGACGATCCTCACAACTATTACAATGCTGCTCAAATGTATATCGGAGCCAAGATGAATCCACAGGCAAAACTCTATCTCCAGATGTTCTTGGCAAAAGCTGATAAGTTGAAGGATGAAAAGGAAAAAGCTAAACTTACAGCGAAAGTAAAGGAGCAACTAAAAGGAAAGTAAAATAAAACAGATAACTTCTTAGTGTACTCTTCGCTAGTTTTAGCGTCTATTAAAAAGCTATAAATAGCTGTTTTTTTGCAGAGTGCCACAAAAAGTGTAACTTTGCAAGCAGATTAACAGATAAAGGCAGAATTATGAAGAAAATCATCTTAGCTTTAGCAACCTTGCCCTTTATGGGAAGTGCTGCAACAAAAGCACAAGTCACAAAAGTCACTGTGCGCTCTATCTCGGGAAACAGTAAGGAGGAAGTCGAGAACATCGACAACGCCAAGTATCGCATTACCTATGAGGGGAAATGGGTGAACAATCCTTCCATCAAACCTTTCATCTACACGGATAGCGAGATGCGCCTCGACATTGGTGAAAAGGCGACCAGCTTCTATGACAGAACGAAACAGGTAAAGGATTCACTCATGAACGAAAAAGCCAAGACTGGCAATTTCGACTTCTCAGATTTACCTAAAGGTGGAAGTTTCCCGTTCTCCTACTACAAGAACTATCCATCTACTGGCAAATCCATCCAATTGGAATCTGTCGGCACTACAGATTACAAATGCACAGAGAACGTGGAGACACCCGACTGGCAACTCATCCCCGACAGCGCAACAACCATCATCGGCTATCATTGCCAACTAGCCAAGACCAACTTCAAGGGAAGAACTTGGTATGCATGGTTCGCCGAAGACATTCCTTTGCCAGAAGGTCCTTGGAAGCTGATTGGACTGCCGGGCTTGACACTGAAAGCATACGATGAAAACAAAGAATATTCATTCACAGCCATCGGCATGAGTACGTTGACAGCACCAACACCTATCACGTTCCCCAAGGCTAAGAGAGAAGAGATCAGCCAAAAAGACCTCAGAGAATTCAAAGAGAAGTTTACGCCTGGAATGGTGTTGGAAACATTAAACATCAAGAACATAAAAATACAGGACGAAAAGGGCAACCCTATTGACATGAAGAAATTCATGAATAAGAAGAATGTCTTCAATCCGATTGAACTTCAATAATAAATAATAAATGAAGAGAATAATTATCAGTTTTATCGCTTTCTTTCTCTTGCTCTGCATCCCAATGGCGATGCAGAGCAAGAGAAGCACTCCTATCTTACTCGATGACGACAACACTGCTACCGGGATTCATGGTTATGTAGAAGATTCATTGACCCATAACCGTCTAGCCAACGTCTCCATCACGCTGCTCCGCAATGGCAAACCCTTGAAGTTTACAAGAACAAAGGAGGACGGAACCTTCGTGCTTTCTATCACCGAAAAGCAAGCCAACGACAAACTGCAGGCCACGTTTATGGGGTATAAAAAGACAAAAACATCGATTTCATCGGGAAAAGAAACCATCATCAGTATGGCTTCAACAGCTTTTGTTTTGAAGGAAGTACAAGTAAAAGGCTCTCGTATCACGGGTCGAGACACCATTTCTTTCGACCTCACCCGCTTTGCCAACGAACGAGATAACTCACTGAAAGATGTACTGAAAAAGCTGCCAGGCGTGGATATAGAGAAGAATGGTCGTATCAACTACAATGGTAAGCCCATCAACCGATTCACTGTGGAAGGTCTCGACCTGACCGGTGGCAAATATAACCAACTAGAGGAGAACATCAAGGCAAAAGACGTAAAAAAGGCCGAAGTCATCGAGCATGACCAACCTATCAAGGCGCTCCAAAGCAAGACCTTTACGGATAATGTAGCGATGAACATCGCCCTGAAGGATAGTGCCCGCGACAAACTGATGCCCACCCTCAAGCTCTACATGCTCGCAGGGCATCCGTCCCACGTAGGCGGAAGCATCAATATCATGCAAATTGGCAAGAAGAAACAGATGATGTATGATGCAGAATACGACAGAACAGGTAAAAATCTCGGCTATGCACTTAACCAACTTGCATCTTACAGCAATCGTCTGGCTCCAGCCTCCCTTCCATCATGGGTATCGGTGCCATCGCTTGACGCTCCTATCGACGAAGAACGCCTGCGCTTCAACACCTCGCAAAAATACTCCATCAACCATATCAAGAAGAACAAGGACGATACAGAGACTCGCATAGAAGCCAACTATCTTCGTACGGTAACCAGACAAGAGCGAGAGAACATGAGTATCTACGACCTCGGCGGCGAAGCTCCCACAGTTACCACGGAGCACAACCACAAGACGATGATCAGCGATGCCTTCAATCTGCAATGGGAGAACAAGGTAAACAAGGCTGAGCATTATGGCAACGAGAGCATCAGCCTCAGCACAGCACAAAGCGACGGTTTGTCAAACATCAACGACACGCTTACCCAACGTGTCCGCATCCCAAAGCTCGACCTATCGGCAAGTATCTACCGCCTCTTCGTCTTCAAGAAAAGTCAACTCTCTTGGCGTAGCACTGCCGACTATCACCATGGTGTGGCGGACCTCTACGTTAACGACGAGCGGAATCGCATCCGCACCAACCTTTGGCATACTGCCCACGCCTTACAGTGGATGAGGAATCGCTTCCACTGGACACAGGAATATAGAATGAGTATCGACCTCAACAACATCTATGCGAAATATCAGGAAAGAAGCGATGAAATCGGCAAAAACAGTCTTAACATCACAGGGAAGTTCACCCCTTACTGGCAATACAAGACCGAGACGTTCCGTATGTCGTTCTCTCCCGATTTCATCTGGGAACGCTTCACCTATCCACAGAAAACTTTACTTACCATATCACCCTACCTTTACTTATATAAGAAATTGGATTTCCGTAGAGAGTTGACTATCTACACAGGATACAGTACAGGAACAGGCAATGCCACCAACTACGCCATGAAGCAATATCGTCAAAGTTATCGCTCTTGGTACACTTCGAGCGACATCATTCCGATAACTCGTTCTCTTTATGGCAAGTTGAGTTACGACTACAAGCGCCCTATCAAGGAAATCTTCTTCAGCGCATCGGTCAATGCCAGCAAAAACTGGATGAACACGGCATCCGACCTACGCATCGAGGATGGCAAATACTATACCTCATTATATAAGCAGGACAGCAAGAGCAACAACCTAGGGGCATCACTCTACATATCGAAGGCCTTCTACGACCTTCATCTGAAGACCCGCCTGGAGGGCAGTTACAACTACAGCAAGGGTGAGCAATACAGCAGCGGCAAAGCCATCAGCTATACCGCAGACAACTATACTGTGAAGCCTAGCATCGACTTCTCGCCGTCCTGGTGTGCCTTTAGCTATGAGGGAGAATTCTCTTTTTACAACTCGAAACGTCAAAAAATGGCGAAGTCATCGTTATTTAATTGGCACCAAAGTGTATCTGCCACCGCTACCATCAGCCATGTGGACCTCTCCTTCTCGCTCGTACATTATCACAATGAGCTGCAAGAGAGCAACCACCTAAACACCCTTCTTGGCGATGCCTCGGCAGTTTGGAGAATGAAAAAGCTCCGCCTTTCAGCAGAGCTTCGAAACCTTTTCAACAAGAAGAACTATATGGAAACCATCTATAGCGGCATCAGTACATTGACCGACAGCTATCATCTTCGCCCTCGCGAACTGATGATTTCCGCCCAGTATTCCTTCTAAACAAGAACTCCCATCTCAGAAAAGAGACGGGAGTTCTTTGCTTTTGAGGATAGGAAAATAGGTGCCGCGAAATTTATAAAGAAAATAACTTTACAGACCAAATGTGGTGAAAAATATCTCTTAAGGAAAGATTTTATTTCCCTTAAGGGAAAATTTTCAATCTCTTCTTCCCCCATTTTCCGGGAGTTTCTTCTAGATTATCTCTTTCTAGAATATTATTTACATAGGCTACTTCTGCTTCAGATAGTTCAACTGAACCTTAGGAGCGCAGGCATTGCTAGTCTTCTCGGTATATTCTGCCACCTTTAATGTAGCAGTACCCTTGATGTTCTCCACATCACTACCTATCTTGAAGAGATAGTTACCTGCATCTACCTTCCACTGGCTGTTAGCCTCATCGAAGCTGGCAAGATCGCGCTTTTCAAGTGTCATCTTCAAAGTCTGGCTCTCACCTGGCTTCAGCAACTTGGTCTTGCCGAAAGTTTTGAGTTCCTTGGCTGGCTTTTCATAAGCGCCCTTTGGAGCGGTGACATAAACCTCAGCAACTTCCTTGCCGGCAACCTTACCGGTATTCTTGATGGTTACGCTAACCTCGATATTGTTGCCTTTAGCCTTGACAGATGGCTTGCCAAACTCGAAGGTAGTGTAGCTCAAACCATAACCGAAAGGATAAGCCACATTCTTCTTGAAGGTATCAAAGTAGCGATAACCTACGTAGATATCCTCCTCGTGGTTGCTATAATCGTAACCCTTGATGTTACCCTTGCTCCAATCCAGCAGATTCTTGTAGGTGTACATATCGTAATCCTTGGCAAAGTTGGCAGTAGATGGATGATCGGTAGCAGCGATAGGCCAGGTCATGGTCAACTTACCCGATGGATTCACCTTACCGGTCAGGATATCAGCAACAGAGTTGCCGCCCTCGATACCTGGCTGCCATGCAACGAGAATAGCATCCACACGGTCTCTCCAACTGGCTGTCTCCATCACAGAACCCGAGTTGATGATGACAATCACCTTCTTGCCCTTGGCATGGAAAGCATCAGATACACGGAAAATCATATCCTGCTCTATCTGACTGAGGTTGAACTCACCATTGATCTGGCGGTCCATTCCCTCACCTGCCTGACGGCCGATAGTGATAATGGCAGCATCAGCCTTTGGCTCCTCGCTTGCCACACAGCGCTCAGTAATCTCGATTTCATCGAGCTTTGGCTGACCCTGATCCAGGAACCACATCATCGGATTCTTGTCTGCCTTCAACTTAGCCTTGGCATACTTCACATAATTCTGATAGATTTCCGTAAGCTGAGGAGTAGTTGCTACACCGATATTCTTCAAACCGGTAACCATATCTACAGAATAGCCTACATTAACGGCTCCACTGCCAAGACCACCCGACATGAAGTCGTAAGAGTTGACACCGAAGAGCGCCACGGTCTTCAAGCCATGGATAGGAAGAGCTGCATCATTCTTCAGGAGCACCATACCCTCGGTAGAACTCTGACGGGTGATAGCAGCATGAGCCTTCAAGTCTGGCTCACCACTATATTTATATCCCTTGAATCGAGGAGTCTTCACGATATATTCGAGCATGCGGCGAACATTGCGGTCCACATCCTTGATATCCAGCTTGCCATTCTTTACTGCATCAACAATATCCTGTACCTGAGCTGGATAACCCGGCATCATCAGGTCGTTGCCAGCCTCAACTTCCTGTTCCAGAGGAAGGTCGGCACGCTTACCAATCCAGTCAGTCTCCACGATTCCCTTATATCCCCAGTCGTTGCGGAGAATATCGGTAAGGAGACCCTTGTTGCCCTGGGCATAAACACCGTTAACTTTATTATAGGCAGACATGATAGTCCAAGGATTGCTCTTGCGAACCATCATCTCGAAACCCTTCAGATACAACTCACGGAGAGCACGCTGGCTCAATCGCTCATCCACCTTGGTTCGGTCAGTTTCCTGAGAGTTCACGGCAAAGTGCTTGGCACTTACACCCACGCCCTGGCTCTGCACACCCTGTACAAAGGCGGTTCCGATAAGACCCGTTACGATTGGGTCTTCTGAATAATACTCAAAGTTACGGCCACAGAGCGGATTGCGATGCAGGTTCATACCCGGTCCGAGCACAACATCACAGCCATACTCCAGGGTTTCGTTACCGATTGCCTCACCCACCTTGCGCACCAGGTCGGTGTTCCAGGTAGAAGCCAGACAGGTTCCGATAGGGAAACCGGTGGCAAAGTAGCTACGGCTGTCACCTTCGCGATGAGCATCGATATGAACTCCGGCAGGACCATCACACTGAACGGTAGCAGGAATGCCGAGACGAGGGATGGCTACAGTAATACCCGCAGCACCCGGCACGAACTTCTTCTGATGTCCGAGCATAGCGCCACTGCCCACGAATCCATCGTTACCACCGCCCACAAGCATCTGGGCTTTTTCTTCCAAGGTCATCGCCTTGATTACTTCATCGATGTTGTTGGCATTCAGCTGAGGTGCCGATTGCGCCATCATTGTAGTTGCCATCGCTCCAGCCGCAACGGTAAGAGCCAATTTCTTGTAGTTCATCATTTTGTCGTTTATTTCGTTAGTTATTACTTTTCTGTTCTTTTAGTCGTTTCGTCAGTTCCATGCAGTCCCTGAGAATACTGCATTTCTTCAAAAACTTGCTGCAAATATAATAAAATAAGGTGGAAACGCCAAGCATTTCCACCTTTTTTCCTGAATTCAACAAGATTATTCCCGGATTTAACAAAAGGTATAGGAAGAACATAACATACTATACATATCCCTAACCTAAGACTAGTCCCGATATTTTATCTGAAAGTAATCAAAAACAAAACATTCCTTCCATTTCAATCTTTCGCAAATTTCATCAAAAAGAAGAAAAAATACTCGAAAACCTTGTAGGAATCATATAATAATCGTATCTTTGCCAAATTATCCAAAAGTTGGGTACTAGAATAAGAACTTTTAATAATGAAAGGTATGGAGCAGAGGAATTCATCCATCGAAATCTATCGTTCCCCAGAGGGAAACATAGAGCTGAATGTAAAATTAGAAAATGATACCGTTTGGCTTACACAAAGCCAAATGGCAGAGTTGTTTGGCCGTGACAGAACTGTGATTTCACGACATGTCAATAACTGTTTTAAAGAAGGTGAACTCGACAAATCCTTGGTATGTGCAAAATTTGCACATACCAAGAAATATGGCCGCCACGACGGCTTTGAACAGGTTGTCGAAACGGAATATTATAACCTGGACGTCATTATCTCCGTAGGCTATCGTGTAAAGTCAATCAATGGTACCAGATTCCGTCAATGGGCTAATTCTATCTTGAAGCAATACATTATCAAGGGTTACGCCATCAACCAGAAACGCCTAGACAATTACAACGAACTGAAAGAAGTGGTTCGTTTGATGTCACGTGCAATTACATTGCAAGATCAAGTATCCGAAGGCGAATACAACGGGTTGTTCAATGTCATCAGCGACTATGTTTATGCTCTGGATACTCTCGACAAATATGATTATCAGACATTACTCATAGACAAGACGACTCAAGCCGAGCCGTTCCATGCCACCTACGAAAATGCAATGGAAGCCATCAATGCTTTGAAAGAAAAGTTTGGAGGCAGTAAATGGTTTGCCAATGAGAAGGATGATTCATTCAAGAGCAGCATAGGTCAGATTTACCAAACCTTCGGTGGTGAAGAACTCTACGCTTCGGTAGAAGAAAAAGCAGCCATGCTGCTCTACCTTGTCGTAAAAAACCATTCATTCAGCGATGGCAACAAGAGAATTGCAGCCATGCTTTTTCTTTGGTTTATGGAGAAGAATGGCATTCTGTATGCTGAAAATGGACATAAGAGAATTGCCGACAACACACTCGTTGCCCTGACTCTGATGATTGCAGAAAGCAGAACTGAGGAAAAAGATGTAATGGTAAAAGTAGTCGTCAACCTGATTAACAAAGACAATCAATAGAATTGCCATTAAAAAGCCGCACAACAGCTGTTCTACACATGCACAACAGCTGAAAGACAAGCGCACAACAGCTGATGTGCGACCGCATATCAACTGTTGTGCGCTTCGAGATACTTACTGTTCCAACAACTTCTATTGTATCTCCGAACAACTTCAGTTACTTCTTTCAGATACTTATGACGCATTCTTCAAACGCCAATAACGCTTGAGGAAAGACATTCAAAGCATTGCGGAAGCTTATTCAAATCATTGTAGAAATCTACTTCGCTGTATCCTTTGAGCTTCGCTTGTCACGGCGATAACTGCGATAATCATCCAGCGGAATCTCAATATCAGGTTCCACCAGCTCACCCTCACGTGGCAAGGCGAACTTCTGATACTTGATGTTCAAGCCACGTTCTATCCACATACTCTCATAATAGGTTTGGATAGAGAGAATCTTACGGGTTTCCTCATCGATACCCTCCTGATGATAGAGGTCCTCGGTACGGAAGAGCACCGGCAGATGGTTGCCATCCACCATATAAGTAGTATAGGTGAAGAGGAAGTTGGAGTCCGTCTTCAGATGGATGATACCGCCATCCACGAGGAAGTGGCGATAACGGTTCATGAAGTAAGTAGATGTAAGACGCTTGCGAGGGTTCTTCATCTGCGGGTCAGAGAAGGTGAGCCAGATTTCCTGCACCTCATCCGCAGCAAAGAAGCGGTCGATAATTTCGATGTTGGTACGGAGGAAAGCCACGTTCTTCTGTCCTTCCTCTATCGCCTTCTTGGCACCGGTCCACATTCGTGCACCCTTGATATCCACACCGATGAAGTTCATCTCAGGATAGAGCTTGGCAAGTTCCACGGTATATTCACCCTTGCCGCATCCCAACTCCAGCACGATAGGGTTATCATTGTGGAAATACATATCACGCCACTTGCCCTTCATATCGAAAGGCACGTCATCTACTACACTATATGGATACTGGAACACGTTCTCGAAACGCTCCATATCCGCAAACTTTGCTAATTTTCCTTTGCTCATTGATTCTTTTTTCTTCGTTTGGGTGCAAAGGTACAAAAATTATAAATACTCTTATTACAATTACATTTATAATTTTTGATATTTAACCAAATCTACCGGAAATTCTTTTCAGAAACGGCAGAACTGTTGCCTCCATCATCAAAAATGAAAGAATATAGACATCAGTATTGTCCTACCTCGCAACTGATACTCCTTGCTCGTACGGGTCAACCCAGAATAAACGGTATAATCGTAGGTGCGCTGATTGAAAAGATTAAGCGCAGTCAAACTCAACTCCATACCATTCCTGAAGCCATAACTGGTGGATGCATCGGCAAGAGTAAGATTTTTGTGCTGATGATCTGCTATCTGATTCCGATAATGCTCTCCATGCAACTTGATGAACCATGACTTCAATGGCTGGAAGTTGAAAGTGAGATTCTGGGCAAGATTGGTAGAGGAAGAATCGAAACCCAAATTCTTCAATACCATCTTATCCTTATCCCAGTTCAGCTCATAGGTGAAATTGAACCAATCCACAGGACGACCACTCCATTTTGCCGACAACATATAGTTATCAGATGAATAGGCTGAAGGAGAATCGTTCTGACGCAGGAAGCCATCAAACCTCAGATAATCAAAACCTACGCTAACGAGTCCATGCAAGAATCCCAATCCCTTACTTACCTTTCCACCAGCCATCAGGTTTTCAGAACTGCTGCTGTTGGAGAAATAGGAGTTGATGATATAATCACCCACAAAATTACGAGTCACCGTAAGATGACTGTCAGACCAGCTCTTGCGGATGTAGGCATTGGCAAAAATGGTAGCAAGAGGACGCTTATAGTTGATGTTGAAGGAAACCTGCTTGCTCTTGTCAGCGGTATAATCCACAAAACCCGTATAAAGATTACGGTAATCACGCATCAGCAGACCCTGATAGAAATTCTGTTCATCCACTTCCCGTTGAGCGATTCCACCGGAAAGCGTAGCCTGCAAACGGGCGGTGAGGAAATAGCTCACGCAGAGTTGAGGAGCAACCAATGTCTTGCTGGCATTCTCTTTCGCTCCCATCAACTTATCATTATAATAATAAGGTGTAAAGGTGATGGGCATCTGGAAACGGATATGCCAGCCACCCTGGTTATACTCAGCCTCCGGCGATGCATAGGCACGGAAGAAGGTCATGCCTATCTGATTGCGCATATTGCCCAGGGAATCGGGCACTCCCTCCAGATGACTCTTCAGCGTTCTGCTCAATACCTGCAAGCCAACCTTCATCATCACGGTAAAAGGCTTGAGGAAAAAGCCGAGCGAAGTATTGGTATGACTGAAGAATGCTGCCGAACGAACACTTTGATAAGCCGTTTGCTGCGAATTATCAACAGACAGAGAGTGCGGATTCACCATATAAGCATTATACGTGTTGAAGGTATAGGTTCGCTTACTACTCCGATGCAACAGTTCCAGCTTGTCTGATACTTTATATTTCGGCATATTGACCTGCTGATGATTAGGATAAGAGCCGGCAATATCCATCATGACATCATTCCAGGACAGGTCGGCGGAAAGCTGATTGGCTACGTACGCCTTTTCGCCATTCGAAGTCAGCGTAAAGTCGGCAACCAATCTGTTCTGCTTCTGCTTAGCCTGTTCATCCTCAACATCATAAATGGTTGAATCATTCAGGAAATACTGGGTATTACTGAATGAGGAAGAAAGAAGACGGTCGTGGGTATAGACTATCTGAGAAGACAAATCCGTATTTTTGCCTAACACCCAGAGATTATTGGTTGTGAAAACATGGGTCTGGTTCTTACGCACACGGGTGTCTGAAATATCCGTCAGCTGGTCGGGCGTAACATTCACGTAATCTTTCAGATTATAAGAATTTCTCATCACTCCAGTACCATCATCCGAAAAGAGGAGATTGCCTTCACCGGTTACATCCGTACCTATATTATTACTCTTGAAGGTATTGAGCGACTGGGCTTTCTTGGCAAAGCGCATCAACGACATCTCGCCTTCCCAGACATTCAGCTTACCAAACTTCTCTCCTTTCTTCTGCTCCATACCGCCACCTGCCTTCAACGTTCCTACCAGACGGCTCTTGGCAGATTCCTTCAGTTTGATGTTGATGGCAGGGTCTTGCGAGAACGACATATCTTCCAAAGCCTTGATAGGTTGATGATTGGTCATCACCTCTACCGAACCGACATCCTTCTGATGGATATTGTTGGTGGCGATGGAATAGCGACCGCCGAGCATATCATGTCCTTCGATATAAAACTTGTTGATAGCCTTGCCGTTATATTTGATTTCTCCCTTGTCCGACACCTCCATTCCCGGCATCTTCTTCAAGACATCAGCCAGACTCTTGTCGTTGGCATCGGCAAAGCTTGCCACATTGTAGGAGATGGTATCGCCTCGCTGCCGGATGCTTGGAGCCTTCACCACAACATCCTTCAGCTTTGTAGCCTGCTCCGCCAGGAGCACATGATATACAGTAGTATCCTTCGACAAAGGAATGGTTTTCACAGCATATCCCATCATCGAGAAATGCAGCACGTTACGACCGTCCGGAATAGCATTGAGCGACAGCAGGAAACTTCCATCTGCCTGTGTCTTGGTAAACTTCAGGATTCTATTGCCGGCAGCAGGTCGGATGGTAACCATCACTCCCTGCAACCCGTTGCCCGTATAGGCATCTTCCACCTTACCCGACAAGGTGACTTGCTGGGCATAGGTCAAAGTGCTCATACAGATAAACCACAGATATAAAAACAGTTGCTTCATAAATTATCTTCTTGAGAAACCAATCCGTTCTCTCTTTACGTTGATACTTATTCTTTTTCTATCAGATCATAATTCAGAGTCTCATCCGAGCCACCCAGAGATATTCCCGTTGAAGCCTCGTTGATACTGTTCCGATTTTTCAGATACTTATATTTTGATTGCAGGAAATCCTTTCTTGTCGTTTTCAGAAAGCGCATGAATTCCTTGTCCAGTACCCCAAATGTAATAAGTTTTGCACTAACCTGCTGCATTCCATTGATACAGAAATAGTATTGCTTTCCCCTATCATACACTTCCATTATCAAGCCAGGGAGTCCGCAGAACTTCCAGGGACCGTCACTTACAGGAACATCCAAGGCAAACCAGGCTGTCCATTGTCTTCCCCGGAAGCAGCAGGTAGCCTTTTGGCATTCATGACCGAGCACCATCTTCGTGCTGTCATTTTCCATATTCCACTCCTGTGAGTTTAAAGCATCTTCATAAAGGTAATATTGTCCCAGCAAGAAGTCGGTAACAGTTATCTTTCCTTGCGGATAATTCTTATAAATGGTAGCAGTCATTCGGCGGTGTGGTATGGCATTGTGCAATTGCTTCCCTTTCAGTCCTTTCCCTATCGCTTCCGTCAAGAAGCTATCCCATAGTTTATCGCCATTAGGAGAAGCCATCAGAGAATCACACTGATAAGTATAATAGCTATAGCATTTAGAACACTCCGCTCCGATTTGCAGATAGAGCAAGTCTTCCTTGCGCTGTTGTTCTCCAGACAGCGTATCCGTAAGATATTCATATACATAGCTACACAGCATATTAGCCGTATCTATCTTCTTATTTTGGGCAAAGCCAATAAGATAAAAAGTCAAAAACAGAAATACGAAACACTTTCTCTCCATAACTTTTCCTTATTTAAAATAAAGATACTCTTTGATTCTATTCTCTTTCTATCAAGTCATAGTTACGTTTTTCGTCTGACAGACCTAAGGATATACCTGACGTAGCCTCGTTTATGCTATTTTGATTATGAAAATAATTATATTCAGACTTCAGAAAAGCTTTCCGGTCTGTCTTTATCCGTTTTCTATTGAAAACATCATAAACGATAGGCGTGCCAGCATCCTTCTGCAATCCCTTGATGCAAAAATATTGCTGTCTCCCCTTGTCATACACTTCCATAATCAAACCAGGAAGACCACAAAATTTCCAAGGGCCATCACTCATAGGAACATCCAAGGCAAACCATGCCGTCCAAGAGCGACCACGGAATCTGCAGGTTGCCTTCTGGCAGTTATAGCCTAATATGTTTTTAATGCTATCACCTTCTACAACCCAATTCTGTACACCCAGGCTATCACTATATTCATAATACTGAGACATCAGATTGTCCGTTACCGTCATCATATTCTGCGGATAATTCTTATAGACGCACGCCGTCATTCTGCGATGTGGAAAAGAATTAGTCAGATATCCTTCACGCTTAAAGGCTTCTTTGAATAAAGCACGAAACTTGGCCTTGCCATCTTCTGTAGATTGCAAGGAATCAGACTGGTAAGTATAATAACTATAGCATTTTGAAACATTCTTTCCGATAGAAAGAAAGAGTAAATCTTCTTCTTTCTCATCATTCTTTATCGTATCTTTCGAATAACAATAATAATATGAGCACAAAAATTGCCCATGATCTATAACCTCATTCTTAGCTTGCAACAAAAGTGCATAAAAGAATAATACCGATATACTTATAATAAATCTCTTAACAACCATATTAATATAACCTTTAAGTTTAAAGAATCACCTTTGTCATTTACTGAGTCCACTTAAAAAAGTAAGGCTTGTTGAAAGTAGGCTCAGTAAATTAAAATGATCTCGGTGCAAAATTACCGAAAATTGCTCAAACCGCCAAACTTTTTACATCATTTCTCACATAATATTTGTTCCCCAGTTTATTATGTAAAAATGATGTAAATTTCAAAAAGCCCCGACTACATCAAAGTAGCCGAGGCTTTCCTTCAAAATCTTCTATTTTTTATGTTTCTTCAATCTTCCAATCCCCTATCGTTCGCTTTTGGCTATCATAATTGATTCCCACTTTAACCAATCGCTTTCCATCTGCCGAATAAGGTATCAGATATCCCTTATCGTCTATCTGCCTCAGAGCCTCTTCTGCCGACTTATCGTATTTCAGTTCTATCACATACACAGTATCAGGCATGTGCAGAACGGCATCAGCCCTACCTATTGCACTATCTTCTTCCACCAGGATATAAGCACCCAAGAGGTTGAAGATGAGATAGAACACCGTTTGAAAATCCTTTTCGTTTTTATTAGACAGACGGTTGGAGATACTAGCAAGATAAGCTTGCATCTTCTGCAAGGCGCCATCCATGTTGTTGCTATAGAGCTGTTCCAGAAAGGTAAAGATAAAACTATTATTATCCAATTGAATTGGAGACAGATAGTTTGGCGCAAGCGATTTCAACATTCCTATGCGCACTTCCCTGTTAGGATAGTCCAGCTGATAGCATTGCAATAGCGGATTATACTTCTTGATGGTAAGATAACCACTCTGGTAGAGCAAAGGAAGTGCTGAAGTCATCTGCTCTGGCGAAACATCAAAGTCATCACCCCCTACACTTTTCTGCTCAATATCCATCACTCCCACATGATACTTCTGCAAAGTCTTGATGAGATAACTTGGCGTACCGGAACTGAACCAATAAGCCGAAACCTTTTTGTTCTTCAAGGCCTTCACAAGACTGAAAGGATTGAATATATCTTCTGAATGATCACTGAAATGATAGCCATCATAATATGACGTAAGTTCACCTATTGTTTCTTCCAAGGTTCTGCCTAAATGCTTTGCCAACAACTCCACATCTGGCTTCATATCATTCAGAAGTTCCGTCTTACTAATACCGCAGATAGCAGAATACTGGTCGAACATGCTGATATTATCCAGATTGTTGATTTCACTAAAGATACTTAATTGAGAGAACTTGGTAATACCTGTGATAAAGACGAAACGCAACCAAGGGTCCAAGTATTTAATAGGACTATAGAAGTTCTTCATGATCAAACGGAGTTCTACCAGATTTTCCTTCTCATGCACGACATCCAGCAATGGAGTATCATACTCATCAATGAGAATGACTACCTTCTGCCCCGTCTGCTTATAAGCACGTTTTACCAGACATTCCAAACGCTGATTAGCCTTAATAGCCCAATCTTCCGTACCATAGATTTGTTCCAACTGGCTTAGCTTACCTTCCAATTCATTGATTAAGTCAGCAGGATTCATGTGCTTTGCCGTACTCATATCAAAATGAAAAACCGGATACTTTACCCATTCCTTCTCATAATCCCCAAGGGCAAGCCCATCAAACAGATTCTTTCTTCCTTCAAAATAAGCCTGAAGCGTAGAGACAAAAAGAGACTTTCCGAATCGTCTTGGGCGACTCAGAAACAGATATTTGGATCCATTTCTTATGAAATCCACAATATACTTAGTTTTATCCACATACACATAGTTTTCTTCTCGTATCTCAGAGAAGGTTTGTATGCCCACCGGATATTTTCTAATCTCTTCCATAGCTTTTCTTTTTTTATATTCCGCTGCGAAGTTACGAAGAAAAATGCATATATGCAAAGGTTTTCATCGAAAAATTTCAATGTTAACAAAAACAACTCATAGTTTTATGACTCCTAAGTCTATGAGTTCCGAAGTGGAAAACATAGAGATAAAAGCAAAGAAAATAACACGGACAAATTGAATTTGTCCGGACAAACTGCCCGACAGCCCATAAGTCACGAATTTTTAACCATTTACAAACACCCGGACAAAAGAGCCGGACAAATTCAATTTGTCCGTGCTTATAATTTAACTTAATTATTTTAACTTTTCTTCGTTCATACACTACGCTGATGCAACCTTCAGCCCGTTCTTAAACCATATGCGAAAGTTCAGTAAAAAAAGAATCGCCAGGAAGCTATTCTGTTGCTTCGCTGGCGATTCAGAGAGAGATTTATCTATGTGTAAATTATGTTTGCTATTCCGCCTGAATACCGAAGTACTCGTTGAGTTCAGCGATGGCAGCACCATCGGCATTCGGAAGATCCTTCACCAGCTTGCCTTTCTCCAGCAGGAGGATGCGGGAGGAGATGTCGGCAACGAAGTTGAGGTTGTGGCTGGAGATGATGACCGTGGTGCCCTGCTCCTTGCAGATACGCTGAATCATGTGGGCGATAGTCATCTGAGAAGATGGATCGAGATAGTTGAACGGCTCATCCAGGAGAAGAACCTTCGGATTAATAATCATTGCTCCGATGATACCAATCTTCTGGCGGTTGCCCTGAGAAAAATCACGGAGATACTTTTTGGTTCCCATGATTTCATCGTGCATAAAGCCCTCAAACTGAGCCAATCGTTCCTGCAGGGTTTCATCGTCAATGTGATAAACATCAGCGATGAAATCGAAGTATTCCTCAGGGGTGAGGAAGTCGATGAGGAATCTGCCGTCGATGTAACTGCCGGTATATTCCTTCCAGGTTTCACTCTCGTTCACCTTCTGTCCATTGCTTTCCACGAAACCGTCATCAGCCTGAATCAGGTCGAGAATCAGACGGAGCAAGGTGGTCTTGCCCGCACCATTATTACCTACGAGTCCTATCAGCTCGCCCTTTGCAACACCCAGATTATCAATATCGAGTACGGTATTGCCATTATATATCTTTTTGAGATTCTGAATCTTGATATCCATTATTCTAATGTTTAATGTGTAGTGTTAAATGTTTACTTAGCTTTCCATAAACTTCTCCATGCGCTTATACTTGTTCTTCTCGAAGATGGCAGCTATCTTGGCGATGAACCATTTATGGATGGCGATACTGAAGACTGCCAGCGTTATGCAGGTGACAAACCATGCCGTCTCACCGAAGAAATAATAGACAGCACAGACACCAGCCAGCGGGAAGAGAAAGGCGATGGCATAAAGATTAATCTTCAGATTAGCTCCCTGCATGCTGAACATGGAAGTCTGGAATATCTCCAGACGGGAAGAGAAGAGTGCCGTAGGCAGATTGAAGAGATTGATGAATACTGCCAGACAGAAACCGCTGATAAGCACCTGGATTCCGATTCCTACCTGCAGGAAAAGGAACGGAAGGGTAAGCAACAAAGCGACAGCACTCACCACCATATAATAATAGAAGCAATTCTGCAGCATCTGTTTAACCTTAACAGGCTTGGTCATCAAACCATGGAAGAAGTTTGCCTCAATGCCAAAGGTCCACTGCGACAACACCACCGATGGCAGCAGGATGGCACCCGCCACATAGAGGGTAGTCATAGCCACCTTGTCCCCCATTTCCTGTCCCGCTTCTGCCGGGAGCAAGGCAAAGAGATAGGCATCGAAAAGGAAGATGGCAGCAATCATAATCACCATCGTACGGACACGCTTTGCTCTCAATGTGCCGATATATTGCAGACTGAAGAGGTTGATATGGCTGAAACCACGGAACCTGGAAACCTTCTGCTTCTGCTCGTTATAAATCTTTTCGTGATAGAGATAGATGGTAAGTCCGGCGAATACCGCTCCGGCAAGGAAGAAGATACCCGCCCATCCCATCCATACCGGGAAAAAGGAACTCACAAACATATATCCTATCAGCACGGCAAACATTCCCATCCATCCCAATATCAAGGGCCATTTCAGAATCCACTCTGTTGCCTTGCGGTAGCAGGTGATGTAGATGCCGTCAATATAAGAGAACGCCAGAAACAGAAAGAAACTGGCAATAACCTGACCTACAGGCAGGAAATAGATAAATACAGGAAGCATAAGCACTGGAAGCACATAGTTCCAGAAGCTCACGAGATTGGTAGTGAGCAGGAACTTGTTCCAGATTTTCTCCGGCACAGGTCGCGACTTCACGTAATCATCCATCGCCGTAATATCCCGCTTCATCACCATCTTCATGATGATGTCTGGAATCAGCATACCGACAACGATACCGGCTCCCAACAGGGCAGGCATGTCTTCGCCCCCAAGTTCTCCCCCATTCTCGGTGAAGCTGAGAAAGAAGCTCACGCCCATCACCACATACAGGAAGATGATGTAGCACGCCACGAAGGCATCTCGCTTATGGAAGTTACGGCGCTGCTGCAACCACCAAAGCCTTAAAAGTAATCTCAACATAAATTATTCTTTTTATGGTTTACGGGCACAAAGGTAAACAAAAATATCCGAAATCTCCTACAAAATGATAGAAATAACTTAAAAATAACATTAGATGAAAAGAAAGAGAAAACAGGAAGAGAAGAAAAGAAAGAAAAGGCATATATGTGAAAACGGCATCTCCTCACGAAGATGCCGTTCCTTCTAAACTAACATTAACTTATATATCAACTATTCATCAAAACTATTATAAACCTAAAAATTATAATACTCTTATTCAGACTGAACCGGCAAGATGTTATCATCCTCATCATAGAAGAGAGGAGCCACCTTTACGCTGCGAAGCCAGGTTGTATCATTTGATGGCACGCAGTCGTGATGGAACAGATACCACTGTCCCTTGTACTCACAGATGCTATGATGGGTTGTCCAACCTACTACAGGCTCCAGGATAACACCCTTGTAAGTGAACGGACCATAAGGATTATCACCTACAGCATAGCAGAGATAATGAGTATCACCGGTAGAGTAGCTGAAGTAATACTTGCCCTTATACTTATGCATCCAGCTGGCCTCGAAGAACCGATGTGGATCATCTGCTGGCAATACATTACCCTCTTCGTCAACGATGACAACAGGCTTTGGCATTTCAGCAAACTGCTGCACATCATCCGTCATCATGGCTACACGAGATGGCAATGGGTTCTCCTTGCCTTCAGGGAGATGCTCATCCTTCAGAGCCTTGTTGTCCTTATACCACTGAAGCTGACCGCCCCAGATACCACCGAAGTAGCAGTAAATCTTGCCATCATCATCCTTGAACACACAAGGGTCGATGCTGTATGACTTGCGGATAGGGTCGGCATTCGGAATGAAAGGACCTTCTGGCTTATCAGCTACAGCCACACCTAGATGGAACACACCATTATAATCCTTGGCAGAGAAGATGAGATAGTACTTGCCATCCTTCTCTACTACATCGTTGTCCCACATCTGCTTCTCAGCCCATGGCACATCCTTCACGTCGAGAATCACACCATGATCGGTTACCTCACCTTCCATCACGTCGTCCATAGAGAGAACATGATAGTCTTTCATCTGGAAGTGACCGCCATCATCGTCGAAGCATTCGCCGCTATCCCAGTCATGAGATGGGTAAACATACAGGCGACCGTTAAACACATTGGCAGATGGGTCTGCCATATAATCCTTTGGGAACAAATATCTTGCTTTCATTGTTATTTATTATTTTAAGAGATGTACAATATTATCTAAAGAGATTTTACTTAAAGAGATTGACGATTTCCTTCACCACTGGCTTCACCTCGTTGTTGCGGTCGATGAGCAGTGGATAGTTGGTTCTGCCAGGAATAGGCCAGCCATTCAACCAAGAGTGACCATCGTTGACACCCCAGAAGGTAACACGACTGATGACATCCTTGTGACGCTCTACAATCTTAAAGAGATCGAGATAACGCTGATTGAAGAGTTTCTGCGCCTTCTTGTCAAGTCCCTTCACGTATGGATTGTACTTCTTCTGAAGTTCAAACTTCTGACTGATTTCCGCTCCGCCGAATCCTTCCGGATTAGGAAGCATGTTCATATCCAACTCCGTCAGCATCACCTTCACGCCTTCACCAGCAAAAGCCTCGATGCTCTTCTCATACTCAGCATAGTCAGGATAATCAAAACCATTGTGGCTCTGCATACCTACTGCATCGATGCGGAGACCCTTCGCCTTCAAATCGCGAACCAGTTTGCAGATAGCCTCTCGCTTGGCTGGCTTCGAAGTAGAATAATCATTGTAGTAGAGTTCTACGTTAGGATCAGCCTCATGCGCAAAGCGGAAAGCCAGTTCGATGAACTCCGGACCGATAATCTTATAATATAGAGACTTGCGGTAAGAGCCATCATCCTCGAAAGCCTCGTTCACAACGTCCCAACCCTTTACTCTACCTTTATAATGAGTAACCACATTCATAATATGGTTATACATTCTGCCGATAAGCACTTCACGGCTTACCAGATTACCCTTATCATCGGTAAACATCCACTTAGGTGGCTGAGAATGCCAAACCAGACAATGCCCGATCAAGGTCTTGCCGTTCTTCTCTGCCCAGTCGGCCAACTTATCGCCATCTGTGAAATCAAAGCGATTCACCTCCGGATGATTCTTCTCACCCTTCATACAGTTTTCGGCAACTACCTGGTTAAACTGTTTCTTCACTACTTCCTCACCTGCAGGGTCTTGTCCATCAGGCAAATCGGTATTAATGGCAGCACCTACCAGGAAGTACTTACCCATAGTTTCCTGGAATGTTGGGATTTGAGCTGCAGAGTTCGCTTTTTGAGCGAAAGCTGTTGAAGCAAGCATCAGCCCCAGTGCCAGAGTTGTGATCTTTTTCATATCTTATATCTATTTTTCTCGTTAATAATTATAGTCTCTAGTTTTCTTCCTTGTGTCGGGCCTCAATCTTCTTGTTGATGTCGTCGATAACCTCATCGGTCAACTCATATTTAGAGATGATGAACATCGCCAAACCCAGCAAGATGGCAGGAATCACACATACCAGCCAACGGATACCCTCCTGTGCCAGAGGAGTCTGCTGCTCCAAATCGTTCATGAAGTAAGCACCGGCAGCATTACCAACCGACATCATGGCGAAGGCTGTAATGAAGAAGAGTGCCACGATACGGAGAGGACGGTTATGGAAGAATTCTGTCCACAGGTCACTCACCTTAACATTCTTGGTTTCCTTCTCGTCCATTACCACACGCTCCTTGGTTTGGGTAAAGCAGAATACCAGAAGGGCGAAACCTACCAGGGCAAAAATCAGCATGGCAACAAACCAAGCATTACTGTCGGTAGGAAGAGAGTTGCCCTCCTGAGCAGCTGCTGCCTGATAACCGGTCCATGCAAGAACTGCACCAGGAATAACACCACCCAAAGCCATACCTGCCTTATAGAAGATACCGGTCAGGGCATTGACGATGCCGGCAATACGCTTGCCGCTGGTATATTCTGCAAAAGAGATAACCTCTGGAATCAGAGCCCACATATATCCTGTAGCTACGATTACGCCTGTTGATTTGATGAACTGAGCGATATAAACCAGCGTGATATGATCCTTTACAGATCCCATCTTGCTGATGATATAAAGCATCGCCATACCCACGATAGCCACAGTAAGGAAGATGTAGAACATATTCTTCTTGCCCACCTTTTTCTTGATGGCAGGAACGAGTGGCATAAAGATGAAAGATGGCAAAGAGCCCAAACCCATGAAGAGTGCCATCTCGATAGGGAGATCCTTGGCTGCTGCGAGCATGGCTACCAGGATTGGAACACCTGCCGATACACAGAGTCCACCCACATTTGCCATGAACATACGTACAGAGGTAAGGATGGTTATCTCGTCTGTATCGCGAGTCAGCGAAGAGTTCAAGGCTCCGTAAGGCACATTGATCAATGTATAAAGCATAGACAAGCCTACGTATGTTACATAGGCATAGATAAGTTTGATGGTTTCTGTCTGTCCTTCCATACCATTCCAAAAACAGAGGATGGCAAGTACGGTGAGTGGCAAACCCGCCAGGACAAGATATGAACGATACTTACCCCAACGTGGATTATGCTTATCTACATAAGTTCCCACCAACGGGTCCCAGAGTACATCGACCAAGCGAACCACCAAGAACATGGTGGCAGCAACACCAGGATTAAGTCCATAGATGTCGGTGTAGAAGAACAACAGATACATGCAGATGGTCTGGTAGATGAGGTTTTGCGCCAAGTCGCCAGATCCGAATCCGATGCGTTGTAGCCAATTCAGTTTGTAGAATCCCTTAGATTCCTGTGTTACAGATGTCTGTTCCATATTTTATTCTGTCATTAAGTTTACACCTTATTATATATATAATATAAAAGATGCATATAATATATTTACTTCAATTTCTCTGCGGCAAACTTGCCCATTGCCTCATATCCCTTCGGATTGAGATGCAGCCAGTCGTCAGAATACTCAGCCTTCAGACGCTGAGGGTCTTTCGGATCGCGGGTCAGCTCATCGAAATCGATGACCTCGTCGAAGGCACCACTTTTTCTGATCCATTCGTTCACGGTCTGTCGCATCGCCTCATGCCAGTGAGAATACCAGCCGTTTCCCTTGGTTGGGGTGATGGTTCCGCCATACACCTTGATTCCCTTTGCCTTGGCTTTCGCTATCAGCACCTTGTAGCAGGCAATCAAGGTATCTGTTACATGCTCATAATTTCCGCTGCAGCAACCGATATCGTTGGTTCCCTCGAAGATGATGAGTTTATCCACACCTGTCTGCCCCAGGATATCACGGTCGAAACGCTTCATGGCCGGTTCGCTCAATCCGCCCTGTACCACACAGTTGCCACCGATTCCAAGATTCAATACGCCGTATGGCTTTTCTGCATTCAGGGCATCCGAGAGGAAATCGGTCCAGCGGTTCTGATGGTTAGTAGTACTTCCACGGCCATCGGTAATAGAGTTTCCGAGGATAGCAACCACAGGAGTAGCCTTATCGGTCTTCACATCAATGGCAGAAAGATTGTACCAGTGATCCACCTCCTCGCCATCATCAAAACTCTTATCCATCGGTTTAGGAGTACGATGCAAACCGTTTACTATATAAGATGTGGTACGTGAACCACGATGGGATGTTGCATTCACTGGAGTCTGCTTACCATAGTCGATGGTAATCGTGAGGCGCTGTCCACTCTTCAAGGCATATTTCAAATCATCTGAGAAGATAGCCTTGCCAGGAGCGATGGTTACATTCTTCTTGCCATTGAATTTAAGATACTTCACGGTCTTACCATTCACAAACCAGTTGCTGTTCTTATCTGTATCTGCAATATACACCGATTTGATTTCTACCGGCTCCTTACTCTGCTCGTTGCTGAGCTTCACTCTGAGTTCCTCTCCGCCAAAAGATACATGAACCACCTGTCGACAAGAACGGTTGCTCAAGCTTTCCTTAGGCATATCTCCTTTACCAGTCCATTCCACTGCAGTAGCCCAAGTTCCTTTCCATACCTTCTGGGCAAAAGCTACAGAACTTGACGTAGCCAGTACGAGCGCCAGCGATAAGATTTTGATTGCTTGTCTATTCATTGTTATTATGATGCCTTTAATGTTTCTATTGTTGTTGACGATGCAAATTTACTAATAAGTAATGAAATAACAGCTATTTAATAGTTACCATTACTTTTCTATTTGTTTCATACCTGCAAAAAGGGCGCAAAAAGATAAAGAAACAAAAAGAAATGAAACATTTTGTTGCATCAGAATTTGTTTCTTTCATTGTTTTTTGTTACTTTTGCAGCCGTAACAACCTATTTTAAACAAGAAAACGGACAGGAAATATGAAGCATATCAGACATTGCCTCACGGCACTCTTCGCTATCACCATCTCGCTCATGGTATGGGCTGACAGTGGTGAACTTTTCACATCGGGCAAACTGTCAAGTTCGCTTATCAACTGCATTGTGCAGGATAAATACGGATATATCTGGGTGGGAACCGAATACGGACTCAACAAGTTCGACGGCTACCGCTTTACCAACTATCTGCACAACGAAGAAGATACAACCTCCATTACTGACAACATTATCTCCGACCTGCTGGTAGATAAGAAAGGTAACCTGTGGATAGGTTGTGCCAAGGGACTGATGCGCTATAATTATGAGACGAACAATTTCACCCGTCTCCAGTTTCCTGATGGCAGAAAGCCACGTATCTATTCTATGGTAGAAAGTCACAATGGCAATATCCTGCTGGGTACTGCAGGATATGGTCTCTATTCTGTAAAAGACAGAAATACCCAGAAAGGAACAGACGACCTTTTCACTATCAGACAGGAAAGGCAATACGCTGAGCGCGATTCTGATGTATTCTTTACCCATATCTACGAAGATAAGCATCATTATCTCTGGCAGAGTAGCCACCTTTCTATCTTCACCCGTTTCATCAAGAAACAAGGCAAGGTGCAGCGCAAAGACTTCAAATCGCCATGCGGAGCACCTGTAGCTTTCATCCAACATCGTCCGCAGGCCATGCTCATCGCCTGTATGTATGGCATCGTCTATTATGATTACCGGACAGGCCGCATCGCTGATGCCGGCTACGACTTTGGCGGTTATCAGAATAATGTAACCATCAACAATGCTACCTTCGACCACGAAGGCAACCTCTATATCAGCACCTCTGAACATGGTGTTCTCATGATCAGAAAGGGAAGCAACAGGGTAGAACAGTTGGAGAACAGCAACAGCAGTTTCAATCTGGCTACCGCCTTCGTCAACAATATCATTGAAGATAAGGACAACAATCTCTGGATAGGCTGTTACAACAAAGGTCTGTACCTGATCAACCAGCGCCAGCAGGCTTTCAACAGCTGGAGTTTCTCTGCACAGAACTACATCATCGGCAGCAGCGTTTCATCTATTGCACAAGGCGAAAATGGTGAAACATGGTGTACGGTACAGAACAGTGGTGTGTTCTGTTTTGATGCTTCAGGCAAGATTATCGCCCATCCCCAGTCACCTGCCGGTACTTGCATCATCTATAAAGACCGACGTGGCGATTACTGGATCAGCAATGGCAGCGCACTCTACAGCTACAACCCTCATACAGGTACATACCAGCAGAAACTCACCTTTACCAGCGCCGGCATCTACTGTATGACTGACGATGCACAGGGCAACCTTTACATTTCTGTATACAGCAAAGGCCTATATATATATAATGTGGAAAGCGGCAAGGTTACCGTTCTGAATATGCAGCAAAGAGGCGATAAAGGATTTCTCTGCAACGACTGGGTGCGAAGCATGGCGCTCGATCATACAGGCCATTTATGGATAGGAACCTCTAATGGAGTTTCCTGTCTCAATACCAAAACGCTCAGTTTCAAGGATTTCGGATGGCTCAACATTCTGAAAGACAGACAGGCGAATGGTATCTGCGAAGGAAAGAACGGCGATATTATCATCGGTACCGAAGAAGGACTCTATCTGTTTGACAGAAAGAGCAACAAGACGAAGAACTTCCCTCATGCGGAAGCGTTGAAAGGCAAGCAGGTATGCAGCATCATCAAAGACCAGAAGGGTGACTTGTGGGTAAGTACAACCATGGGCATCTGGCAGTACGAACAGAAGAACAGACAGTTTATCGGGCACATCAACGGCAACGGACTTACTACCCGTGAGTACGTGCTGGGCTCTTCCATGCATACCGCCAGCGACCTTATCGCCTTCGGAACCAGTGACGGTATCACAACCTTCTATCCTGACGTTGTCAGAGCCAAGAAGATGGAACTGGGAGATGTACATCTCACCAACTTCATCATCGACGGAAAGCCAATCAACTGTATGGTCAAAGACTTCAGCATTCCTTACTCCCAGAATTCATTCACTCTGGAGTTCTCGCTGCTCAACTACAGGAACACCGATAATATCAGTTTCCAATACCGCATCAACGACGGCAAATGGAACAGCACCAACGAGGGAGCCAATGCCGTAGCATTCAACAAGTTGAAACCGGGCGACTATACGCTGGAGGTGAGAGCTACCAGCAATGGCAGATATTCCAAGAATCCTACCATCATCAACATCAAGGTATGCGACCCTTGGTATGCATCACCCGAGGCATATCTCCTCTATATCCTGATCATAGCAAGCGTCATCCTGTATGTTATCTATACATACGAGCGCCGCCGCAAGGCAGACCTGGAAGAGACCAAGATGCAGTTTCTCATCAATGCCACCCACGATATCCGCTCGCCGCTGACATTAATCATGGGGCCGCTCAACAAGCTGAAAACAAGATTAACAGATGCCGAAAGCAAACAGGATATCGATACCATCGACCGCAATGCCCAGCGCCTCCTGCTTCTGGTAAACCAGATACTTGATGAGCGAAAGATAGACAAGAACCAGATGCATCTCCATTGCCAGGAGACTCCGCTCAAGGATTTCCTGCATGGCATCGTATCGCTCTACCGCTTCAATGCACAGGAGCGCAACATCACCCTTGAGCTCAAAGAAGACGAAAGCCTCAGCAGCGATAAAGGCAAGCTGAAGGTTTGGATAGACCGCATCAACTTTGACAAGGTTATCTCCAACCTGCTCTCCAATGCCATGAAGTATACCTTTGATGGCGGCGAGATTACTGTTATCATAGGTAAAGGCGAAAAGAATGCCACCATCAGGGTAGAAGATACAGGCATCGGACTGAAGGAAGAGAAGACTGACCGCCTCTTCGAACGTTTCTACCAGGGGAACAACAGCAGCGGACTCCATATCGAAGGAACCGGTATCGGACTCAACCTCTGTAAGGCGTTTGTAGAAATGCACGGAGGCAAGATCAAGGCCTACAACCGTACCGACGGCATCAAGGGTTCCTGCTTCGAAGTAAGCATTCCGCTAGGCAACAGCCATCTGCAGCCAGGCGAGATACTGGAAGAAGAAGACAAGAAGGAGCAGGAGATTACCAAAAAGAAAGTACAGGCCAACCGCAACTTCAATATCCTGATAGTTGACGATGACAGCGAGATTGCCCAATACATCAAGACAGAACTGAGCGACTGGTACCGCTTTGAGCGTGCCTGCAACGGCAAGGAGGGTTTGAAGATGCTGCTCACCGGCAAGTACGACCTCGTGATAAGCGATGTGATGATGCCGGAGATGGATGGAATCACCATGCTCAAGAACATCAAGAACAACAGTAACATTAGCGATATTCCTGTCATCCTGCTCACCTCAAAGAGCGAGGTGGAACACCGGTTGGAGGGACTTCGCAGAGGAGCCGATGCTTTCCTGGCAAAGCCTTTCGACATGGAAGAGCTGCATATCCTTATCGACAACCTGGTGGATAATGTGCGACGTATCCGCGGCAAATACAGCGGAGCACAGGGCCAGAAGGCGAAGATTGAGCAGATTCAGGTAAAGGGCAATAACGATGCCCTGATGGAACGCGTAATGAAATATATCAACGCCCACCTTGCCGATCCCGACCTCAATGTAGAGAAACTTACCGAGAAGGTAGGTATCAGCCGTGCACAGCTCCACCGTAAACTAAAGGAGATTGCTGGTGTTTCTGCCGGAGAATTTATCCGTAACCTCCGACTGGAACAGGCGGCACGACTCATCGAAGAGGGGCAGATTAATATCACGCAGGTAGCCTACTCTGTAGGTTTCAACAACCAGACCCACTTCTCTACCGTGTTCAAGAAACACTATGGCATGTCGCCTAGCGAATATGCTGAAACAAAAAGAAAAGAGAAATAAACAACAAATAAAAGAGAATAAGGTATTTTTTCGTATCTTTGCAGCAGAAACAACAATAATACAAATTAACAATCTGCAAAGATATGAAGAAATACCTTATTTTATTAATTACGGTACTTACATCACTCCATGTTTCTGCACAGAGTGATGGCTCACAGTTATGGCTAGGAAAGCAGTATGCTAACTCATGCCAAGTCATCTCACAGTTGCCTGATGATGCAACAGCCAAGATTGCCAAGCAGGAGTTAGAAAACAACTGGCGTGGCAAGAATGTTGAGCTCAAGATAGACAAGAGTCTCAATCTGGGCGAGGGCTATAACATCTACGCCCGTCCTGCCCAGCAAGGCGACAACATTCAGTACGAAGCAACTATCACCGCCAGCAATCCTATCGGTTTGCTCTATGGTGCCTACGAGTTAATTCGACTTCAGAACACCGATGCCTACAACACAGGTTGCGGTAATCAGCAGAACTTCAGCAAAGCTATCGATGAGACCGAGAAGCCACAAGTGGGTCTCCGCATTCTCAACCATTGGGATAATCTCGATGGCAGCATCGAACGTGGCTACGCCGGAAAGAGCATCTTCAAATGGGAAGAAATCAAACTCGGCAAAAACGGTAAGGGCGGCAGCATCAGCAAGAGTCTGCACGACCGTCTCATCACCTATGCCCGTGCCAACGCCTCTTTGGGCATCAACGGCAGCGTACTGAACAATGTAAACGCATCGCCAAAGATGATGACTGCAGAATATATTAATAAGGTGAAGGTCATCGCCAACATCCTGCGTCCTTATGGCATCCGGGTATACCTCAGCATCAACTTCGCTTCGCCTATGGCTTTAGGCTACACCAAGACTGCCGACCCACTGGATAAGAAGGTTCAGCAGTGGTGGCAGAAGAAGGCAAAGGAGATATATGCTACCATCCCAGACTTTGGCGGTTTCCTCGTAAAAGCCAATTCTGAAGGACAGCCTGGTCCTGGCGACTACCACCGCACACATGCCGATGGAGCCAACATGCTTGCCGATGCCGTCAAACCATACGGAGGCATCATCATGTGGCGAAGCTTTGTATATGGTGCTAACCATAAGGGAGAAGACCGTGTGAAACAGGCTGTCAGCGAATTTAAGGGAATGGACGGAAAGTTCCGCGACAACGTCATCTTGCAGTCTAAGAATGGTCCGCTCGACTTCCAGCCACGTGAGCCATACGCTCCTATCTTCGACAACATCAAACAGACTCCACAGATAGCAGAACTTCAGATTACCCAGGAATATCTTGGTCAGTCTAAGCATCTCACCTATCTCGCTCCTATGTGGAAGGAATTCTTTGGCTTTGTTAATCCAGACAGACTGGTTGGAATCTCAGGTGTAGCCAATATCGGTGATGACGCCAACTGGTGCGGTCATCCGTTCTCTCAGGCTAACTGGTATGCTTTCGGCAGATTGGCATGGAATCCTTCACTTACAGCCGAGGAGATTGCTCACGAATGGCTCGTACAGACCTACGAAAACCAGGACGAGCGATTCACCAAGCCGGTAGAGATGATGATGATGACTTCGCGCGAAGCTTGCGTCAACTATATGATGCCTTTGGGTTTGCACCACATCTTCAAGTTCGACCACCACTACGGTCCGGAGCCAGATGGTTTCATCGCAAGTTATCCTCTGGAATGGTGCCCGGTATACTACCATAAGGCAGATGCACAGGGCGTAGGTTTCGACCGGTCATCCAAAGGTACAGATGCCGTTGGTCAGTATCCGGAACCTTACCGCAGTATGTATGACAACATCGCAACTTGCCCTGAGGAATATCTTCTCTGGTTCCATCATGTGCCTTGGACTTACAAGATGAAATCAGGCAGCACCCTCTGGCAGGAACTCTGCATGAAGTACAACATGGGTGTAGCGATGGTAGAAGTATACCGCGACTTCTGGCATACCTCAGCCAAGCAGTATATGAAGGGGCATGAGCAGGAATGGCAACATACAGACTCTTTGCTCAATGTACAGTTGGAGAATGCAAAGGAATGGCGCAATACCTGTCTCAAGTATTTTCAAACCTTTTCTAAAATGAAGATCTATGAATAAGAACAATGTTTCTTCTACCGTAGACAAGTAATTAAAGAGAAAATTCATGAAAATCTGTCGTAATCTTGCTTTTTTTCTAAGATTACGACAGAATTCTCGATTTAAGCCCCTAAAAGTCCTTAGGAAAATGTGATGATTTAACAGAAAAGTCCTTAGGAAAATGTGATGAATATACTTAAAAGTCCTTAGGAAAATGTGATTTTCCTTGCGTAATTCACTGTTTATTAGCACCTTTGCCAAAACATAATTTTTAGCGTATGGAAAGACTACTTATATCCCAATTGTTAAAATGGAAAGACAGTCACGGAAGAAAGCCACTCATACAGGAAGGTGCAAGACAAGTTGGTTCGCACCAGTCTCTTGCCATACGAGAGAAATAACAGTTCAAAAACCATCAACATCCCCCTCTATATGCTCTTTGTTCTAGACAAAGAATTAAAGGCAGAAAGTTAGTATTTCAGCGAAAGCGGCAGTTTTTGACAAAACTGCCGCTTTCGCTTGTTTTTCATAAGCAAAAGTGTATAAAAACCGCATATTTATAACAAAATATCGAACAAAGTGCAACTTTTCTAGAAAAAAGTTTGGTTATTTCCTAAAAAATGCTTAATTTTGCAGCCGATTAAAAATATTATTAAAATTTAGTGAAGTTTGAGATACTTCCCTATATATAATAAGGTATGGCAACATACCCACCCCCACCAGTTCGGGATAAGAGTTGGAGACAAGAAATGAGCCCCCACGCCCAATAAAAGTTGGGAAGATATGTAGTGAGAAAGAAATATAAAACATTATATATTTATTAATTAATTAAACGAGAGAGATTTATGGAAAAAAGACTCATGACAGTAGTTGCAGGTCTTGCTCTTAGCACGAGCATGGCTTTTGCACAAAGTCAAATCTCTGGTCACGTAACCTCTTCTGAGGATGGCAGCCCTGTTATCGGTGCTTCTATCAAGGTTGCGGGCACTAACACAGGTACAGTTACCGATGTTGACGGTAACTTCTCATTGAACGCTCCTGCCGGAGCTAAGTTGGAGATTACATACATCGGTATGCAGTCTAAGACAGTAAAGGCTGGCAAGAACGTTAAAATTATGTTGGATCCAGATGATACTTTGCTGGATGATGTTGTTGTTGTGGCTTATGGCACAGCTAAGAAGTCAGCTTATACTGGTGCTGCTTCAGAGATTAAGTCTGCCAAGATTGAGGCTCGTCAGATTTCTAACGTGTCAGCAGCTTTGGTAGGTACAATGTCTGGTGTTCAGACTTTCCAAACTAGTGGTCAGCCAGGTTCTGATACATCAATCCGTATTCGTGGTATCAGCTCTATTAATGGTACCAACTCTCCATTGTATGTTGTTGATGGTGTTCCATTCGATGGTGATCTCTCATCAATCAACTCTCAGGATATTGCGTCTATGACCGTATTGAAGGATGCTGTATCTACATCTCTTTATGGTTCTCGTGGTTCTAACGGTGTCGTTATGATTACTACCAAAAAGGGTCAGCAAGGTCGTACTCAGATTACTGCTGATGCTAAGTGGGGTGCCGTTTCACGTGAGAATAAGAATTATGACGTAGTAACTGATCCTGGTCAGTATTATGAGTTGTTGTACAAGGGCTTCTATAATGGCTATCGTTACAACAGTGGATTCTCTGCAAATAAGTCTTTCCAGCTTGCCAATGCAGATTTGAGCAAGACAGGCTATCAAATTTATACAGTTCCTGCTGGTCAGTACCTGATTGGTAAGAATGGTAAACTCAACCCACAGGCTACATTGGGTTATACTGATGGTGTTAACTACTTTACTCCAGATGATTGGGAAGATGAGACTTTCAAGACAACCATGCGTCAGGAATATAATATAGGCGTTTCTGGTGGCTCAGATAACTTCTCTTTCTATACATCATTTGGTTATTTGCAGGATGATGGTACCATTAAGGGATCTGGCTTCGATCGTCTTACAGGTCGTACTAATGTAGAATACAAGGCTTATAAGTGGTTGACTCTTGGTTCTAATATGGGTTATACCCATACAAATAGCAGAAATCCTGGAGACCAGGATGCTAACAGTACTGCATCATCAGGTAACGCATTCTATCTTGCTAACGAGATAGCTCCTATCTATCCAATGTACGTTCGCGATGCTCAAGGCAATATCACATATGATAAGGCTTCTGGTAAGAAGATGTATGACTTTGGTGATGGTGCAAGTACTTCTGCAACTCGTAACTGGATGTCTATGGCTAACCCTATCGGTACCCTTATTTACGACAAGGAAGAGTACAATATGGATATCTTCGAGGGTAACTGGTTTGCCAAGGTTGACTTGACCCATGGCTTCACCGCTACAGCTCGTTTGGGCTTGAATGTTGATAATACAATCAACTTTAGCTATAGCAACCCTCTCTATGGTCAGAGTAGCAGTTATGGTGGTGAAATATCAAATACCCAGCAACGTACAACAGCTTTGACCCATCAGTATCTTTTGAACTATCAGAATGCTTTTGGCAAGCATAATGTAAGTGCTATGGCTGGTTTCGAGGGATATCGCCTGAAGTATGTATATTTCTATGGCAATGCTCAGCAGTTGTATAAGATGGGCGACTTTACCCTTGGTAATGGTACATCTCAGTATAGTGCTAGTGGTCAGCAGCATAAGTATAATACTGCAGGTTTCTTCTTCACAGCTAACTACAACTATGATGAGAAGTATTTCGTGAATGTGGGTTATCGTCGTGATGGTACCTCAGCATTTGCAAAGAACAATCGTTGGGGTGACTTCTACAACTGCGGTTTGGGTTGGAATATGAAGAGAGAGGCTTGGTTGGAAGATTTCACTGCTCTTGATCAGTTGAAGCTCAGAGCTTCATTTGGACAGACTGGTAACGATAACCATAATTACAGTTCATATTATTATGGCTGGTATGCTTATCAGGATATTTTCCAGATGACAGGTACTGATGGCATATTCTCTGATGGTACCTTGAAGTATAAGGGTAATCCTAACTTGAAGTGGGAGAAGACCAATGCATTCGACTTTGGTGTAGATTACTCATTCTTTAAGAGCCGTCTTTATGGTTCCTTGGATTTCTACTTCCGTGCCACAAGCAACCTTCTTGATTTTAAGCAGGTAGCAATCTCTAATGGTTACTCAAAGATTCCTGTCAATATGGGTACCGTACAGAACTATGGTGTTGAATTCGAGGTAAACTATGATATCATCAAGAATCAGAATATGCAGTGGGGTGTATCTCTCAATGGTACATGGACAAAGAACCGCATCCACAAGCTCTCATCTGATTACGAGAATGGTCAGTATATCAATGGTAGCCGTATCTTTAGAGAGGGTTCTTCTATCTACAACCTGTATTTTCCACACTATCTTGGTGTAAACGAGAAGGGTGAGGCTCTCTATCTTGGTGTGAAGACAGTTAAAGATGCAGAAAATAATGAGACTCCTGTTAAGGATGAGAATGGCAACTACATAGAGGAGGCAACTACAGACTATCAGAATGCTTACAACTACAATCGTAAGGAGACTGGCAATATCTTGCCTAATGTTTATGGTGGCTTCGGTACAAACTTCGCTTGGAAGGGCATAGATTTCGCAATCCAGACTAGCTTCCAGCTTGGTGGTAAGGTATATGATCAAGGTTATGCTAACTTGATGACAACAGGTGGTACAGGTTTCACTGCTGGTCATAACTTCCACAAGGACGTGTTGAAGGCTTGGAGCGAGGATAATGTAAATTCCGATATTCCACGTTTGGATGTTGTGGATCAGTATGCAACAAACGAGTCAGACCGTTTCATGACAAGCTCTGATTACTTCTCTATCGATAACATCACATTGGGTTATACACTTCCTAAGGCTTGGACTTCTCGCATCGGTATCTCTGGCCTGCGTTTCTATGGCTCAATTGAGAACGTAGCTTTATTTACTGCTCGTCAGGGTATGGACCCACGTATGAGTCTTACTTCCGTATCTAGCAGTTGGTACACAGCTCGTAGAACAATCTCTGGTGGTGTGAAGATTACATTCTAAAGTCAAACAAGAATAAAATTAAAATTAAACATTTATGAAATTAGCAAAATATATCATGATGGCCTCTGCGCCTCTGCTCTTTGCATCTTGCCTTGACACAGAGCCATTAGGAAATTACGTAACTTCTGACGAGAAGGCTGAGACTGTAGAGCAGAATCCAGACCGTTTGGAAGCTAGTGTTACTGCTATCACGACTAACTTCAGTACATTTGGTGCTGTTCGTGGTTCAGATGTGCATAGCGATATTGGTTACCCTGGTATCATGCTCCTCTTGGACTCAAGAGGTATTGATATGGTAGGTAAGAATATAGGTTACAACTGGTTTAGCTTTGCCTTGACTTACGATGACATAGATTATACTTATGGTGATAATCGTATGATTTGGCAGGGTATGTACAACCAGATTTATTCTGCCAATAATGTAGCCAAGTCAGTTGCTGCGGATACAGAGAATCCACAGCTTCAAGGTTATTTGGCACAGGCTTTGGCCATCCGTGCATTCGATTACTTCACATTGGTACAGTGTTACCAGAAGACTTATGGTGATGTTGATCCTAATACCGCTCTTGGTGTGCCATTGATTACTGAGGCTAACCAGGATGATGCTGCAACCAATGGTTGTCCACGTGCAACTGTAGCTGCAACTTATGAGCAGATTCTTGGTGACTTGAACAAGGCCATCAATCTTTTGGAGAAGAGTGGTTATAAGCGTACCGATAAGCGCTATGTTGATATTTACACAGCACGTGCCATTCGTTCACGTATCTATCTCGTGATGAAAAACTATAGTGCTGCGCTTGAGGATGCTAACTTTGTTATTAACAATAGTGGTGCTAAGCCATTGTCTATTGCAGAAGCTAGTCGTCCTGGTTTCAATGATATCACTGCCAACAACTGGTTGTGGGGTATTAAGATTAACGAAACAGACCGTGTTGTAACAACAGGTATCTGTAACTTCCCATCTCATATGGGTTCATTGTGCTATGGTTATGCAACTGTTGGTGCATGGAAGAAAGTTAATAAGAAACTCTTCAATGAAATCAATGAAACAGATGCTCGTAAGGGCTGGTTCCTCGATGGTGATGGAAACTCAGCTAATTTGAATTCAACAGAGAAGGCTTATCTTGCAGCTCAGGGTGCACCTGCTTATACTCAGGTAAAGTTTGCTCCTTATCAGGGTAAGGTTGGTACATCTACCAATGCTTCTGACATTCCTTTGATTCGTATCGAGGAGATGTATATGATTAAGGCAGAGTGTGAGGCTCAGACTGCTCCTGCTACAGGTGCAGCAACTTTGCAGGCGTTTGTTCGCCAGTATCGTGACCCACAATATACATTGAATGCTTCTACCAAGGAAGGTGTTGTAAATGCAATTCTTGAACAGCGTCGTGTAGAGTTCTATGGTGAGGGTATTACATGGTTCGACTTCATTCGTTTGGATAAGGACTTTGATCGCCGTGGTGCAGGTTATGATGCAACAGAGGTTTATAATATCAAGGCTGGTGACAATTGCTTGATTTGGCGTATTCCTTATAATGAGCAGCAGTATAACAAGCAGATTTCAGAGGAGCAGAACAATCCTGTAGGTACAAAGCCAACAGCTGTGGCTGATATTTAATGTTTCATAGATTAATAAGACAATTATGAATAAGATATTCAAATATTTAATGATGGTTGTCGTTGCCATCGCAGGCTTGTCATTGGCATCTTGCTCTGACGATGATGACAACTACACTGTTGGTGAGGCTTCAGATGGTGCATACCTCTATACTGATATTGTCTCCAAGACATATTTGCCAGATGAAAACCAGACCTTCACTATCAATTTGGGTCGTACAAATACTACTGGTGAGCAGAGTTTTGAACTGAAGTGTGATAACGAGAAGTTCACAGTTCCTTCAACTGTTAATTTCAAGGCAGGTGAATCTGTGGTTGCTGTTCCTGTTACTTTCAACATTGGTTTGGGTGATACAGAAACTGCCAAGTTTATTATTCCTTCAGAGAAGACCACTGCTTATGGTAATGATACAATTTCTGTAACTATCTCACGTGACTATACTTGGGAGACAATTGGTACTGCAGACTTTACTGATGATATTTTTACAGGAGCATCTGCAACTGTAAATGTTCAGAAAGCAAAGGAAGGAACTAATTTGTATAAGTTTGTTGCTCCTATGCGTACTCTTTATAAGCAGAATGGTGAGACCACACTTCCTGGTGGTGTTGACTTGATATTCACAATGGATGAAGAAGGTAATATCACCATGGATCAGGGAATCTATGAAGTTGAGAGTGGTACATCTTTGATAGAAGAAGGTAATGCCTCACTCTATTATGCTTGTAAGCAATATCCTGATAAGTGCTTCTTTGACAACAACAATGGTGTAATTACATTGAGTACATTATTAGCGATTGGAGAAAAATTGTATGGTCCATATACCTGGACTTTCGATTGGAACAAAGGTTATCCATATGCTGCAAAGTAATGATGGATAATTTGAAATGATAATATGATATAGTGGAATGATATGCTTTTTTTAGAGAATATCATTCCACTTCTTGTTTATAAATAGCTTAGATGTGAAAGAAATAGTTTTCTCTTTCGCTTTGTTATGGATAACTCTTAGCATTTTCGCTTCTTCAAGAAGTTATTCGGAGAAATTGGCGATTGCCAAAATGGTTCTTCAAGATTTACCTTCTTCTGCGACACGGGCAAGTTTCTCGAAGTTGCAGATTTTGCAGGAAAATCAGGCTCTTTCTGTTATCGGTTATTCCCAATGTGGTTATGTTGTCATTGCTAATGATAATCGTTTTAATGCTGTTATTGGTTATTCAGCCAAAGCTTTTCAGGAAAATAATCCTGGGTTAAAATGGTGGCTAAATACGATTAGTGAGGTGATGACCTCAAATCAGACAAGTGCTTCTGAAACCAATCTTGCTGATAGCAAGGAGGCTATTCCTCAGTTAATGAAGTCTGAGTGGGGACAATCTGCTCCTTTTAATAATTTGTGTCCGATGGGTGCAAGTGGCAGATGTCCTGCTGGATGTGTAGCAACAGCGATGGCACAGGTTTTTTATTATCATAAATATCCCGTAAAAGCAATTGGTAAAGGTAGTTGTACCTATGGAGGAAAAACTTATGCACAGAATCTTTCTGGAATAGAATATGCTTGGGATAAGATGCTTCCTAAATACGATACACCCTCTGGCGTAGGAAGTGAAGATGTGGCAACGTTACTTTATGATTGTGGATTATCTATAGGTATGAATTACGATGACAATGGTAGCGGTTCGTATAATTTTGAGGCATGTAATGCTATCAATGAACATTTCAATATGTATGCTACCTATTATGATCGCTCATATTATACAGCTTCCGATTGGATGAATATCTTGTACCAACAGTTGAGCCAGAAAAATCCTGTAGTTTATACAGGTGTTTCTAAGGTTGAAGGTGTGGCTAGTGGACATTGTTTTGTAATTGATGGCTATAGAGAAGATGGACTGGTTCATGTAAATTGGGGATGGGATGGAGAAGGAGACGGATATTATGATATAGCCTTGTTGAATCCTGTGGTTGGTGACTCTATGAGCTTTAGTTCAATGCAAGATATGGTTATTTGCCAAAAGAATCCAATAGAAGTTTTTTCAAACATAGGTATGAAGGGGATAACAATGAAGGTTGCTGATGATAATCATTTCACGGTAATCATTTCATCGGTAACTAATCTCCTTCCGCAAGATTTTAATGGTGAGTTAGCCATTATTGCCGAAGCAAATGGCAAGAAGTATATACTGAAGAGTGTTTCTAAAAAACTTGTGTTTGGAGTTAATTATTCTTCCCTGTTTGAGGATAATAAATGTTCTGTTGAAGACTTGGAAGATGGAGAATATCGAATTTATGCTGCTGCTAAATCTAAGGATGATTCCGATTGGCAAGTGTTCCGCTCTTCTTATGGTGGGAAAAACAGCTATATCTTGACAAAGGCTAATGGTAGTATAAAATTGGTCGCAGACCGCAAAGCATGGTCAACGGGAATCTCTCTTCCTATAGTTGGTGATAGCGTTTCGCCTATTACTTATGTTTATGATATGAATGGAAGATTGGTGTATCAGGCTACAACCTCTGATTTTTCGCCTTCGAATATTCCTACTAAGGGTTTATTTGTCATAAAACAAGGAGATAAATATCAGAAGATAGCTAAGCAATAACTATTCTCTTTTAAGAATCCCTCTATAATGTGTACCTCCGCTTGCCCATACATCGGGCAAGCGAGGATACACCTTTTTCTTTTTATCTCCCTCACCCTGAAACATTTTCCCAAGAAGAAACGATGGCAATAGTATTTATACAAATCGGTTTTTGATGGAATGTTTGAGAAACAAAGACCCTCTACGCATAGGAACATGTTTTCTCAAATTTATTGCAACATTTGCCACACTTATTATAAGTAGCTGATAATAAGAGGATAACGGGTGGCAATAAGGGGCTTTTTTATTATCACCTTATTGTCACCTATTGCCACGTTTTGCAAAAAGCAGCGTTTTTCGGGCGTTCTAGAGGCGTTTTGGGAGCTAAAAGGTTGAAAACATTGAGCAAAAACGCTTATTTTCTATTCAATTTTTAGTGTTTTTCTATGCTTTTTATCGAAAAACCTCCCACGATGCAGCAAAAATTACGTCCCGACGTAGCATTTCCTACGTCCCGATGTAGCAACAGACGCATCCCGACGTAGCTACAGATACGTCCGGACGTAATTTTTCGAAAAGATCTTTGGTATATTCCATTTTTATTCTTATCTTTGCAGCGCAGTCCCGGTAAGATCCTCTCCCTGATTATTCGATGCTGGTGATGACCCCGGGGGTTTAATTCTTCTGTTTATTTCCCTCATTCTCAAATATTTTCAATAATTTCTTGCATCTTTCAGAAGAAAAGCGTATCTTTGCAGCACGAAAGTTGAATTATTAAAATAAGGAGGTAGAATATGGATTTATTTGATAGCAAAAGACAAGAAAGATTAGAGGCAGCAAGAAAGGCTTCTACTGCCAGTAAAGAAGCAGCACGTGCCTTTTTAATTAGGGCAGGAATTCTTTTACCTAATGGTGAAGTTGCACCACATTTGAGATAATTATGGATAAGTCTTTATATTCAAGGCGCTCCAACCTAGTAATAGGATTTCATGGCTGCGACAAAACTGTTGTTGATGCCGTAGTTGCTGGTAAGACCGATCTTCTTTCCAGCACTAATGACTATGACTGGTTAGGAAACGGCATCTATTTTTGGGAAAATAATGAGGAACGAGCTTGGCAATGGGCTAAAGATTTAGCAAAAAGAAAGAACTCACAAATCAAAGAGCCAGCAGTTGTTGGTGCAATTATTGACTTGGGATATTGCTTTGACTTAACAGATAGCACATATCTTCAGGAATTGAAGGCTGCTTATGAGGCTATGGTTACTATTTATAAAGAATCTGGGATTGAATTACCGAAGAATACATCTATCGGAAATTCTACAGATTTGTTGATTAGAAAATAGGATTGTGCTGTTGTACAAACAGCTTTAACATACAATCAGGATGCCAATGTCCATCCATACGATTCAGTAAAAGGAGTATTTTGGGAAGGACAGGAGCTTTATCCTAATGCGGGATTTAGAGAAAAGAACCATATTCAGATTTGTGTCTGCAATCCTAATTGCATCAAGGGTTATTTCCTCCCAAGAGAAATCAATCAAGATTATCCAAACCCATAATATAAAGAGGTAGAATATGGACAAAAAGAAAAATGAAAACTTCTTTCTGAAACTTATTAAGATTAAGAAAGAGATACGTGATTGTGTACAAAATGGAAGAGACCTGAAAGATGTAGAGAAAAACTATGGTATCAGATTCTCTAAACCCCTATGAAATTGATGAGGAAGAGTCATTAGACTATACCTTCATCACTAAAGACGGAATAAAATATTATGGAGCAATATAGAGTAAATCGCGTTTGGGTTGACGATGCCCATATTTGGGCAGAAACCCAAAATGGCTGGAAGGCTAACTATCCTTTCAGCCGTTGGAGCCGTCTTGCTAACGCCACACCTGCCCAGCGTAAGGCTTTCGTATTGAGCAGATATGGTATCCATTGGCCTGAATTAGACGAAGATTTATGCTTTGAAGGACTATTCGCAGATGCTGGCATATACAAACCGTCAAATGCAGAAGATACTATTTATTATCAAGCATAATAAAAGTATTTTTTTGCAACAGAAGGATAAGTGAATCATTAAAATAAGGAGGTAAATATGGACAACAAGAATCTTTCATCAGAAGCTTTACTCTCCAATCAAGTCAGTAAAAATAGATTATCATGAAGGAAGAAGAAATTAAAGCCGTAGCAGAAAAAGCCATGATGATAGTTTGCGGATATGCATTTTCGAAAACCGAAGAAGGCCTTATACGTGTAGTGTATCTACACTCCCCATATCATGCTCTTGTAATGACAAGCGAGGGTGAAGTAACAGAAACCAATATGGATGATATAGAAATCAGCATCGTTCAAAAGTATTGGAAACGAAACAAAAAATTAATGGAGCAAGCTTATGCCTAAATATTACGACTTTATGATATGTGGGTATAAGCTGAGCAAGCATAATAATGCGGCTGAATAAGCGTAACGAGACGGCTCATCTGGCACAAGGATACGACTGCGCTGGGGCAAAGATATAGATTAGGAGGTTCAAGCAGTCGGTATCTGAGGTTCAGAGAGACTGTATCTGAGGTTCAAGCAGACTGCTTCTTGATGATTTCCACTAGGCTCGGCAGCTCTGCTGAGCCTAGTCAGCAGCTCTGCCGACTGCAGTCAGCAGGTCTGCCGAGCCTAGTGACAACACCTCTTTATCATACAACTACACACTCTTTAGTCGTACGACTGTATACCCTTTAGTTGTACAACCATAAGCCTACTGTTGTACAAGTATAAACTCATTGACAGTACAATAGTAGTTTTACAACTCAAACATTTTCCCAAAAATCCTTGCTTCTTTCAAAAGAAAAGCGTAACTTTGCAACCGAATATTAATTTTAGGAGGAAATCTATATGGAAGAGCTAAAAGATAAATACATTCGATTCGATTGGGCAATCAAACGATTGCTTCGTCAGAAGGCTAACTTTGGAGTACTTGAGGGATTCCTTACTGTGTTTATCGGTGAGCCTATCAAGATTATCGACATATTGGAAAGCGAGGGTAATCAACAGGAAGCCGATGACAAGTTTAACAGAGTTGACATCAAGGCGAAAAATAGCAAAGGGGACATCATCATCGTGGAGATACAGAACACAAGTGAGCTGTATTATCTGGAGCGCGTACTCTATGGGGTGGCAAAGGCTATTACCGAGCATATCAATCTCGGCAACACCTACAAAGAAGTAAAAAAGGTATATTCCATTAGTATACTTTATTTTGACCTTGGCAAAGGGTCGGACTATATCTATGTAGGACAAAACAATTTTATCGGCCTGCATACGCAAGACCAACTCATCATCAGTACTAAGGAGAAAGATACAATCGTGAGAAAGTCGCCTGCCGAAATATTCCCAACCTATATGCTAGTGCGCGTAAATGAGTTCAACAAGGTTGCCAAGTCTCCATTGGAGGAATGGGTTGATTACCTCAAAAACGGAGTCATCAATCCTGACACGAAAGCACCAGGATTGCAAGAAGCTCGCGAGAAGCTGAAATACTACTCTATGTCGAATGCCGAACGGCACGCCTACGATGAACATGTCAATGCCATCATGATTCAAAATGACGTTCTTGGAAACGCTAGATTAGAAGGGCATGCAGAAGGTAGAGCAGAAGGTAAAACTGAAGAAAAAAATGCCATCGCCCTAAAAATGCGTCAAGCTGGTCTGCCTATAGAGCAAATCATGCAATTCACAGGGCTATCGGAAGAAAATATCAAATCATTATAAACAGAATTGGTCGGTGCCTCTAATGGCATCGACCCTTTTTATGAGATAATGCATAACGAGACGGCTCATCGGGCGCAAGGATTATAATTAAAAAATACAACAAGGTGAAAAGATTTATAATGATACTATGCTTCATCTGCACATACACACTACAGATGGCGGCACAAACATGGATTGGAACTTGGGCTACGGCACCGCAGACTGTGGTGAAAGCGTTTATGCCCTATAATAACAACATGACAAACCGTTCGGTTCGCCAGATAGTAAAGGTAAGCGTGGGAGGCGACGTGATAAGACTGAAACTGAGCAATATCTACTCGATGCAACCCGTAGTGATACGCTCCATCTATATCGCCCACGCCAAAGACTCCTTCAAGATTGATGCAAAATCGGCTCAATACTTCAAGTTCGGCAACAGCTACAAGGCTACTATCCCTGCCGGCAGACAGATAGTGAGCGATGCCCTGAAGTTCAATCTCAAGAATCTGGAGCGCGTAGCCATCACCATCAACTACACCTCGGCTCCCGATGTGCCTACCGTTCACATGGGCTCACGTACCACCTCTTATATCATGAAGGGAGTAACCAATGCCCACTCCAACTTCGAAAAGGCTTTCCGAGAGAACCACTGGTACAACATCAGCGGTATCGATGTGTATACGATGAGCACCAACATGAGCGCCATCGCCATCATGGGCAACTCCATCACCGACGGCAAATGTTCTACGGATAATGCCCAGAACCGATGGCCGGATGTTATGTCGGAGATGCTGCAGCTGAAACATAAGATAACCAACCAGGGTGTACTGAACCTGGGCATCGGCAACAACCGCGTAACCGTGCCGGGCGGTTTCGGGGCACTCGCCAAGGAACGCTTCGACCGAGACATTCTGATGCAGAGCGGCGTAAAGAAGGTAATTATCTTTGAAGGCATCAACGACATAGGTGCTGCCAAGAGCGGCAACAGCGAGACAGTAGCCCGCCAGATTATAGAGAGCATACAGGGAATGATGAGGAAGGCGAAGGCCCGGAAGATGAAAGTTTATCTGGGCACCATCACGCCTTTCAAGGGTGCCGGCTACTACAGCCATTTCCACGAAGCAGCCCGACTCTATGTAAACGACTGGATTCGAAGTCAGGCAAAGAAAGCAGATGGCATTCTAGACTTCGCCAAGCTGCTTCAAGACCCGAATGATGACAGAAGGATGAAGCGGGAATATGCCAGCAACGACTGGCTCCACCCGAATCCTGCAGGCTACAAGGCGATGGGCATCTATGCTGCCGACATTATCAAATAAAAAAGCCGCCCTATTACAGGCGGCTTTTAATATATATAATAAGATGTTTTACTTCAAGACAATCTTGCAATCGTCCAGGCTCTCTACGGTAGCGAGCGCCTCATAACGGATTCCCTCCTTGCGCAGGAAGTCACCACCATGCTGGAAAGCCTTCTCGATGATGAAACCCATCGCCTCAATCTTGGCACCAGCCTTCTCGCAAAGGTCCATCACGCCCTTAGACGCATTACCATTGGCAAGGAAGTCATCGATAAAGATAACATGGTCCTCAGGAGTAAGATAACTGTTGCTCACACAAACCGTATAATCGCGGTCCTTTGTAAAAGAGTGAACCACAGAGGTAATCATACCCTCCATAGTCTTAGGCTGCTTTTTCTTCACAAATACAACAGGAAGATTGGTCAGATAACCTACCATGATGGCAGGTGCGATGCCCGAAGCCTCAATAGTAACAATCTTGTTGTACTTGATATCCTTGAAAAGGCGCACGAATTCCTTAGCTAAGTCCATCATCAGAATAGGGTCCATCTGATGGTTTACAAAGCTGTCTACTTTTAAGATTCCACCAGGAAAGCATCTGCCCTCCTGCATAATTCTTTCTTTCAGTAAATCCATTATGACTTGAACTTTAATATGATTATTGGGTGCAAAATTACTACTTTTTTCGCAAACAAGGAAGTTTATCGCCCAATAATTTTGTTTTGTCTGCAATTTAGCGTAATTCTGCAGCAGAAATGAATAAGATGTTCAGGGAGCATGATATGATACCCCCTATAAAACTATAAGAATATGAATCCATATATCAAACAATTCCCCGACCTCATGGCGGGCAAGAAAATCATGTATGTTCACGGTTTCCTCTCTTCTGCACAGAGCGGCACCGTAAAGATGTTGCAGGAACTGATGCCGAATGCCACCCTCCTGGCTGAAGACATCCCGGTACATCCGGAAGAGGGCATAGAGATGCTGCAGAAGATGGCGGAGACTGAGAAGCCCGACCTCATCATCGGTACCTCGATGGGAGGCATGTATACCGAACTACTGAAAGGATTCGACCGCATCCTCGTAAACCCTGCCTTCGAGATGGGCAATACGATGAGCAGCATGACCGGCAAGCAGGAATTCCAGAACCCGAGAAAGGACGGAGTGAACGAACTGATGGTTAACAAAGGCCTCATCAAGGAATACCGTGACTTTACCGAGCGTTGCTTCCAGGACATTACTCCCGAGGAGCAGCAACGTGTTTACGGTCTCTTCGGAGATGCTGATCCGCTGGTCCATACCTTCGACCTCTTCCATGAGCACTATCCGCTCGCCATCCCATTCCATGGCGAGCACCGACTTATCGACAAGGTAGCATTCCACTATCTCTGTCCGGTAATCCGCTGGATTGACGACAAGCAGAACGGCAAGGAGCGCCCTATCGTATACATCGACTTCGATGCCCTGCACGACAGTTACATGAAGGCAACCAGCTCGATGCACAAGGCTTACGAAATGCTGATAGAGCATTACAACGTATATATCGTAGCCCCAGCGCCAACCAACGACCATGAATACATGGCGAAGGTACAGACTTGGGTGGAGGAATACCTCTCTACCCCAGCCTACAACCACATCATCTTCTGCAACCAGAAGAACCTGCTCTACGGCGATTACTTCATCGACCCTAGCCCATGCGATGGTTTCATGGGTACGACGATAGAATACGGCAGCGATGAATTCAAGACCTTCGAAGAAATCATCACCTTCTTCGAAAGACTGGGAGGACAGTGATTTAGTTAATAGTTTATAGCAAAAAAGGTGCAACTCACTTTCTTACTTGTGAGTTGCACCTTTTTATCTATAAATATCTTTGATTCTTATGCCTTATCCAGATTCTTCGGCAACACGAGGTTCAGGATAACGGCGAGCAGGAAGACTACTGCCACACAGTTATCTGCAAAAACGGTGCGTACAATCTCTGGGAAGATGTTAAACATACCTGTTGCAGATGTGAATCCGAGACCTACGCTGAGCGAGAGGCTCACGATGACCATGTTGCGCTGAGAGAAGCCGGTACGCGCCATCATGCCGAAACCGGCAAAGAGGATGCTACCGAACATCATGATGGTACAGCCGCCCAATACAGCCTGAGGAATCGTAGTCAATACATAACCGATAGCTGGGAAGATACCACCGATAATCATGATGATGGCACCCATGGCAATTGTAAAGCGGTTCACCACTCCCGACATCGCTGCCAAACCTACGTTCTGACTGAAAGAAGTGATAGGAGTACAACCGAAAAGACCGGAAACCGAACTGACGAAACCATCGCAGCAGACTGCCGCACCCATCTCCTTAGTCTTAGGATCACGCTTCAACGCACTGTTGCAGAGCGCAGAAGTATCACCAATCGTCTCTGTGGCAGAAACCAGATATACTGCTACCACCGAGAGAATAGCACCGATATTGAATTCAGGAGTGAATGGAAGAAGCTTTGGCAAAGCTACGATAGAGAGACCAGAAAGTCCGCTGAAATCTATCATTCCCATAAACAGCGCCAGAATGTAACCTACCAGCAGTCCTACCAATACAGAGAGTGAACGCAAGAAACCCTTGGCGAAAATCTGACAAAGCAGACAAGCCAGCAAAGTGACAGAACCCACAACCCAATTGTTCATGCTACCGAAATCAGCAGCACCCTGACCACCCGCAAAAGAGTTGGCACCAACAGGAAGGAGCGAGAAACCGATGGCTGTTACCACAGTAGCAGCTACTACAGGCGGAATAAGCTTGATCCAATACTTGGCGAAAAGTCCGAGTGTCCCTTCTACCAGACCACCAATGATGACAGCGCCTACCAAAGTACCCATACCATGAGCACCCGCAATGGCGATGGCGAGCGAAAGGAAGGTGAAGGAGATACCCATCACGATAGGAAGGCGAGAACCAATACGCCATACCGGATAAAGCTGCACCAAGGTACCGATACCGGCGATGACCATACAGTTCTGGATAAGCACGGCGCTCACCGAACTGTCCAGACCTATCGCACCAGCGAGAATCATGATTGGCGCAATATTGCTGACAAACATCGCCAGCACATGCTGAAGACCAAATGGGAGTGCTTTACCTACGGGCACTCTGCCGTCTAATTTGTAGAGATTTTCTATTGACTGTTCCATTGTCGTCATAATAATTAGAGAAATTCCATTATCCATCAATTCAGGGTCTTTTCTGAATTTGGCGACAAAATTACAAAGAAAATCTGAGAAATCGTTCCTTTTCTCCATTTTTCTCTATCCCGCATGATAGAATACAAGAAGAATCTACGAAAAAAGGAAGGCTGCTGTTCATATTCCGTGCAACCTTCCCTTTTTATCTTATTAATTAATACTCCGTCTTTTCCGCATTTTCCTCCCACATGCGGAAAGCACCGAGCGCCTCATCGCGCATCAGGGCAATCATCGGCTTGTGGCGGTCTTCTATCTTGCGGTCTATCTCCTCGTAGATAAACTCATCATCGAAACCTATCTTTGCCGCATCCTTCCGGTCGTTGGCATAATAGATACGGTCGAGATGTGCCCAATAGATGGCACCCAGGCACATCGGGCAAGGCTCGCAGGAGGTATAGATCTCGCAACCTTCCAGATTGAAAGTCTTCAATTTGCGGGTAGCCTGTCGGATACAGTTCACTTCGGCATGAGCCGTAGGGTCGAGGTCGATGGTTACACTATTGGAAGCCTCAGCGATGATAATACCATCCTTGGCAATCACAGCACCAAAAGGTCCGCCACCCGTCTTCACGCTATTCTTTGAGAGCTCAATGGCTCTATGCATCAATTCTTCCTTTGTCATTGCTTAATATTTTTAGATTAATAATACCCCTTCTTTCAATTGGGGGCTACAAATATACAAAAAAGAAATGATACGGCAAGCATTTCATGCATTATTTTTTAGTACTTTTGCTGCAAAGATACACTTTTTCGCACGAATATCCGACACTTTACTACATTTTTTTGCACGAACGCCCTAAATTTCCTTAAATACGCATTCCTGTTCAACAGTTAATTATCAATAATTATAAATACCTTTATTATAAGAGTAGTTATAATTTTCGTAACTTTGTAGCCTATGAATCAAAACAATATCAGCGCCGCAGAACTCTTCCTTAGGGTAAGAGAACTTTTGATACTCCCCGAACTGGAGCCGAAGACACGCAACAAGATGATGCACGATACGCTCATCCTCTGCTGCCACGAAGGAGTAAAGGAAACGAAACAGGCTTTCGGTAACCTTTTCTCCCAGGTAGATTATCTCTGTAAGGCTCACGGCATCAAGGTGGCAGACAAGATTGCCATCCAGACCATGCGCCGGCACAGTAATTCGCAGGAACCGCTCTCAAGCGAAGATTTGAAATATGATGCACGTGCCCTAGCCATCTTCATCTCTGCCGTATTCGGAGTGGATGTTCCCCACGAGCTGAACGTGCTCATTCCCCATACCAACCGCCCTTATCAGAAAGGACTGGAAATCAACAACCGCCGCATCCGCTGCATCGTGAAGAACTGGGACAGCGATTTCATCCGCGTGGATATTGACCAGGATGCTGACGAAGAGGAATATCTCGTTCAACTGAAAGATGAAGAGAACCATATCGACCATACCTATCTCTGGGATATCCTGAAGGAAGGTATGCAGCTCAACCTGCTCGACTGTCAGGTGAAACAGCCCGTCATCACTCCCCGACTCATCGTGGTAGAACCCGATTATCTGGTAGATATCAGTAGCATTGCCACCTGCTTCACGGCTTTCGGTCATCATCCCCTGCTCTATCTGCTGAACCAGATGAAGCCCCGCGCCAACACCCAGGCTACCCTGCTCGGTAACTTTGCCGGTGCTGCGCTGGATGACATCATCAATACAAACGGCAAATACCAGATGAACGAAACCATAAAGACGAATTTCAGGGAGAAAGCACTGGAGTTCTGCACCTGTCCCTGGTTTGATGCCAAGAAATTCTATACCGATGCCAGTCTGCAGGCATTCAATCTGCAGCAGGTAGTGGATATTCTCTTTCCCCGCACCGCATCGCAGGCACAGATGTCAGCCTTCCGCGGCGAAAGTCTTTACGACAGGAAGAAAGCCATCCTCGAACCTTCGTTCGTCTGCGAAGCACTCGGCATACAGGGACGTGTGGACCTGATGACCACCGACTGCAAACTGCTGGTGGAGCAGAAATCGGGACGCAACATGAATATCGAAACCCATCAGGTTGATCCGGGGTATCACAGTTATCAGCTGGAGCCCCACTATGTGCAGCTACTGCTCTACTATGGCGTATTGCAGCACAACTTCAAGCTGAGCAACGACCGCGTGAATATCCGTCTGCTCTATTCCAAGTATCAGCCGCAAGACGGACTGATGGTGGTGGCGTATTACCACAAACTCTTCCAGGAAGCCATCACTTACCGCAACCAGCTGGTAGCCGCCTCTTTCGAGATAGCCAAGGAAGGTTTTGAACACGCACTCAACGAGTTTACACCCGATGTGCTCAATGTAGCAGGCACACAGGACTTCTTCTACAATAAGTATCTGAAGCCGCAGATAGAAGCCATCACCAGTCCGCTCCACAACCTCACCCCATTAGAGGAGGCTTACTTCTGCCGCATGATGACCTTCGTGTTGCGGGAACAGATGATCAGCAAGGTGGGCGCACAGGAAGGTACCAACACATCCAGTTCCGACCTCTGGACCATGCCACTCGCCGAAAAGAAAGATGCGGGCAACATCTATACCGACCTGAACATCATCCGAAAGGAACAGAGCAGCGCAGGAAGCGGATATGATACCATCACCCTGAGCGTGCCCGACCAGGGAAAAGACTTCCTGCCCAACTTCCGCATCGGCGACATGGTATATCTCTATACCTACAAGCTGAAGGAAGAACCCGATGTGAGAAAGGCTATATTATATAAAGGTGTACTGCAGGAGATTCACAGCGATGAGATTGTGGTGCATCTCACCGACGGACAGCAGAATGCCGATATCTTCGAGATGAATCTGCCTTACGCCATAGAACATGGAACGAGCGATGCATCGACAGGCGGAAGCATCCGCAACCTGCACCAGTTTATCTGTGCACCCAAGGAGAAGCGCGACCTGCTGCTGGGACAGCGTGCTCCGCAAAGAGATGCCTCGCTTACATTAACCAGACATTACGATGATGTACTGGACGACATCATTCTCCGTGCCAAGCAGGCACAGGATTACTTCCTGCTCGTGGGACCTCCGGGAACAGGAAAGACCAGTCGTGCCCTGAAGTTTATGGTAGAAGAAGCATTGAACGATGGAACGGGAATGCCGACAGCAGAAAGCATCGCCTCGGGAGGCAAGACGGCTCAGCAGCCTGCATCCTCCATCCTCCTGATGAGCTATACCAACCGAGCCGTAGATGAAATCTGCGAGATGCTGGTAGATTCCGGCATCCCATTCCTTCGCCTCGGCAGCGAGTACTCCTGCGACGAGCGGTTCCGCCCTTATCTGATAGAGAAAGCCATCAGCGACTGTCCGAAACTCGAAGCCATCAAACAATATATAATAGGAACGCGTGTAATCGTGGGCACCACTTCGATGATGACCTCCAAGCCGTTCATCTTCTCGCTGAAGCACTTCAAGCTTGCCATCATCGACGAGTCGAGCCAGATACTGGAGCCAAATCTCATCGGTCTCTTATCAGCAGTAGATAAGTTCATCCTCATTGGCGACTACAAGCAGTTGCCAGCCGTGGTGCAGCAGAACGAGCAGGATTCAGGCATTCCTACCATCAACGACAGTCAGAAAGGTGGCATCATCGACATGAGCATCCTGCAGGACATCTGTCTTACCAACTGCCGCAACTCCCTCTTCGAACGTCTGATTCATTGGGAAGATTACGAAGAGCGCAGCGAATTCATCGGCATTCTGCGCCGCCAAGGAAGAATGCATCCCGAGATTGCAGAGTTTCCTAACCGGATGTTCTACCGTCGGGAGAAACTGGAACCCGTGCCATGTCCACACCAGTTGGAGACAGAACTGTCATACACCCTTCCATCAGAAGATGCGCTCGACGACCTGCTGAAGGAGCACCGCATGATATTCCTCCCATCCAAATTCTGCAAGGAACCGAATGTATCCGATAAGATCAATGCCAACGAGGCAGCAATCGTGGTAGACCTGCTTCGCCGCATCCACCGCTTCTATAGAGAACGTTTCGATGCCAAGAAGACGGTAGGCGTCATCGTTCCTTACCGCAACCAGATAGCCATGGTGCGCAAAGGCATCGAAAAGCTCGGCATTCCGGAACTGGAGAAAATCAGTATCGATACCGTAGAGCGGTACCAGGGCAGCCAGCGAGATGTCATCATCTACAGTTTCACCATCCAGAACATCTGGCAGCTCGACTTCCTTGCCGGCAACAGTTTCGTAGAAGACGGCGCCATCATCGACCGCAAGCTGAACGTAGCCATCACCCGTGCCCGAAAGCAGATGATTATGACAGGTAACCCGGAGATATTGCGCAATAATCAGATTTTTAGCGAATTAATGAACTATGTGAAGGAAAAAGGAGGATATTTTTAAAATTTCCCCCAAAAAGTTTGGTGATACGGAAATAAAGTCCTATCTTTGCATTCGAATTATACACAAAAGGATAAACAAGAGACATAGATACAGATATAGGATTCCGGTGCTTCACTGGCACTGGAATTCTTTATTTTTTATGCTACTTGCCAACCGATTATTAATAACATTAAAACAACAAGAAAATTATGGCTTACATGTCACAAGAAGGCTACGACAAACTCGTAGCTGAGCTGAAACAGCTCGTATCTGTAGAGCGCCCTAAGGCATCAGCCGCAATTGCTGAAGCCCGCGACAAGGGTGATTTAAGTGAGAATTCTGAGTATGATGCCGCTAAAGAGGCACAGGCTCATCTGGAAGATAAGATCAATCGCCTGAAGCTCACCATTGCCGAGGCCAAGATTATCGATACCAAGCAGCTCAGCACCGACAGCGTGCAGATTATGTCGAAGGTAGAGATGACCAACATGGCTAACAAGGCAAAGATGACTTATACCATCGTGAGCGAGAGCGAGGCAAACTTGAAGGAAGGAAAGATTTCCATCAAGACTCCTATCGCACAGGGATTGCTCAACAAGAAGGTAGGTGAGGTTGCAGAAATCAAGATTCCTCGCGGCACCATCAACCTTCGCATCGACAAGATTTCATTTGAATAAAACGGAATAGAAGGAACTATCATATCGGCAGCGATGCCCGTATGACGGTTCCTTTTTATGTTATATGTAAGCCAACCCGATATACTCTACAGAAAATGAAAGTAGCCGATGCAACGACATCAAAAAGAGAATAAGATAATATGTATTATAAATTATTAATTATAAATTGATTAGCGATTATGGCAAGCATTTTTTCAAAGATTGCAGCAGGAGAGATTCCTAGCTACAAGTGTGCAGAAAGCGACAAGTTCTATGCTTTCCTCGACATTAGCCCTATCGGCAAAGGTCATACTCTGGTAATTCCCCGTAAGGAGGTTGATTACATCTTCGATATGGAAGACAAAGACCTGGCTGAGTTTGAGGTTTTCGCCAAGAAGGTAGCCAAGGCTATCAAGGCAGCCTTCCCATGCAAGAAAGTGGCGCAGGTTGTTTTGGGTCTGGAGGTTCCTCATGCCCATATCCACCTCATCCCAATGAACAGCGAAGCTGATGTAAACTTCCGCAAGGAGCATCTCAAACTCACAGAGGAAGAGTTCAAAGAAATTGCTGATAAGATCTATACAGAATTCAAGAAACTTTAAATGCAAGAAGTTTCAAACAGAAAAAGAGCTGCGAATATGCTTCGCAGCTCTTTTTATATCTTTATTTCATAAGCTCTTGCTTAGACGAACTCATCGCCTTTCTTCATCTGCACCTCGTTTACATATTTACGCACCAGGGCAGAAGAATCTTCTTTCTTGCATATCAACAATACATTGTCATTCTCGGCTACTATGAAACCATCCAGTCCGTTCAATACAGCCAACTTTCCTTTAGGCAACTTGATTACATTGTTGTGACAATTCTCCATCATCACATCGCTGTCAATAACCACGTTGTCATCGCAGCTCTTCTGCATCGCCTCGTAGATACTGTGCCAGGTACCCAGATCAGCCCAGCCGAAGTCACACTTCATCATATAGACATTGCTAGGTTTGTCAAGCACTCCGAAATCTACTGATATATTCGGATAAGAAGAGAAGCTCTCTTTCATGTATGCATTCTCTGTCTCCACACTGAATTCGGGATACTGTTTATCGTAATCACGGAGTACAGGGGGCAGAATCTTACAGAAACACTCACGCAGATACTTCACATTAGAAAGGAATAAACCCGTATTCCAATAGAACTCTCCACTCTCTACAAAAATCTTGGCAAACTCTCTTTCCGGTTTCTCTGTAAACGACTGCACCTTATACAATCCGTTGCCGATAGCTTCACCCATCTGAATATATCCATATCCAGGTTCAGGACGGGTTGGTTTCACACCCATCGTCAGGAAACGGTCATGTTCAGCCACAAAAGCCAGACCTTCCAATACGTTTTCCCGGAAAGCATCTTCATTGAAGATAGCCTGATCCGAAGGAGTGGCGATGATGCAGGCATCAGGATTGAGCATCGAGATGCGATGATTGGCCCATGCCATGCTAGGTGCCGTATTGCGATGAATAGGTTCCGCCAATATCCGTTCTGCAGGAACCTCAGGCAACTGTTCCCTTACCAGTTGAACATATTCTTCATTTGTGTTGATAAATATATGGTCGGCAGGCACGATCTTTGCCATACGGTCAAAGGTTTGCTGAAGCTGGGTGCGCCCCACTCCAAAGAAGTCGACAAACTGCTTCGGATAGTTGCTGCGGCTGCAAGGCCAGAGTCTGCGGCCCTTACCTCCCGCCAATATCACACAATAATTATTTCCGTTACTCTTCATATCTTGAGTCTAATATTTTGTTGGTTTTCAAAATTCATCTGTAAAGTTAGTGATTATCCGTGAAAGTGCCAAAGATTTTCTTGAAATTTAATAAAGTGGACTATAAAAACAACAAAAATTTAATGTTTCTGCATTAAAAATGCATTTTTAGAAAAAAAAGTCACAAAAAAGTTTGTCAGTTCAAAAATTATTAGTACCTTTGCAACCGCAAATAAGCAAAGTGGTATTTGCCCAGATGGCGGAATCGGTAGACGCGCTGGTCTCAAACACCAGTGGAGCAATCCATCCCGGTTCGATCCCGGGTCTGGGTACCAAGATGGAGAGAAGTTTACTTCTCTCCTTTTTTCGTTTATATACCTTAGTATATATACACATTTATCCCTGCATATCTACCCACTTACATCCTATCATATCCCCCATTCCACGAAAACGTTTACAGCGATTTATTTAGAATAAGCCTTTCTATTTTTGGTTTTTCAAAAGATAATATTTATCTTTGCAGAAGAAATAACTTATATATAATAACCCAACAAACCGAAAAAATAGATGAAGAAATTTTTTAGCATGGTATGTGCTTGCTTGTTGGCGCTAAGTGCCCAGGCAACCGACATCAAGAAGTATGATGCTCTTTACGAGAATCTACCATTCCAGATGGAGAAGGTGACCCGTCCGCAATTCCCAGCCAATGAGGTAAACCTCAAGGACTTTGGCGCTATTGGAGATGGCTCTTCTCTCTGTACCACAGCCTTTGCCAAGGCTATCGATACGCTGACTCAGAAAGGCGGCGGCAAACTCATCGTTCCACAGGGCGTATGGTTCACAGGTCCTATCGTATTGAAGAGCAACATCAACCTGCATCTCGAAAAAGGTGCAGTCATCCTTTTCTCACCAGATGATGCTCTCTACCCTTTCATAGATACATCATTCGAGGGTCTGGATACACGCCGCTGCCAGTCGCCTATTTCTGGCCATCATCTTACCAACGTGGCAATTACCGGTCAGGGCTGCATCGACGGAAACGGAGAATACTGGCGTCCTTTGAAGAAGCAGAAGGTTACAGATGCACAGTGGAAGCAGATTACTTCACGTGGCGGTGCGTTCAAGAGAGCTGACTACTGGTTCCCAACAGAGGGTGCATTGAAGGCTGACAACAGTGCCAACATGAATGTGCCTAAGACTCCAGCTTCAGAAGAAGAGTGGAACGAGATTAAGCGTTTCCTCCGTCCGGTAATGATCAGTCTCGTAAGCTGCAAGAACGTTTGGCTCAATGGTGTCATCTTCCAGAACTCTCCTGCATGGAACATTCATCCGCTGATGTGCGAGAACGTTCTTATAGAAGATGTATTGGTTCGCAACCCTTCATACGCTCAGAATGGTGACGGTCTTGACCTGGAGAGCTGCAAGAATGCACTCATCGTCAACTCAACTTTCGATGTAGGCGATGACGGTATCTGTATCAAGAGCGGTAAGGATGCTGACGGAAGAAAGCGCGGCATTCCTTGCGAGAATGTCATCGTAAACGGCTGTACCGTATTCAAGGGTCATGGCGGTTTCGTTGTTGGTAGCGAGATGAGCGGGGGTGTAAAGAACATCAAGGTGAGCGACTGCCAGTTCCTCGGCACCGATGTAGGTCTCCGTTTCAAGAGTACCCGCGGTCGTGGTGGTGTAGTAGAGAATATCTACATCGACAACATGTCAATGTTTGATATTCAGACAGATGTCATCACCTTCGACCTTTACTACGGTGGCAAGTCTGCCGTTGAGGTTCTCAACGATGGCGATGAGGCTAAGAGCCAGAAGGTACAGAAGTTCAAGGTAGACGAGACAACACCTTGCTTCCGCAATATCGACATCAACCATGTCATCTGCCGCACAGCCCGTCGTGCAGCTTACTTCAACGGTCTCCCAGAGATGCCGGTAAGCAACATCCACATCAAGGATATGGAGGTAAACAATGCTGAGTATGGTATCGTCATCAACCGTACTGACGGCGTGAAGCTCGAAAACATCAAGGTTAGTGCAAAGAATCACACCTTCGATGCAAAGAACTCGAAGAATGTGACTGTCAACGACAAGACATACAAGAAGATTGATGAAAAGGGTATCACTCTCGACTTCTAATCAAAATTAAAAGCCGCTCAACAGGCAAATCTGTTGAGCGGCTTTTTTATATGGAAATCATAGCACTACAGCTATGATGCCTAGTCTTTAAAATCAAGTGAGAGTTCACCTGTGCCTAGAAGATTGTAACTCATGCGATGATATGGAGTGACTCCAAATTCCCTGATGGCAGCACGATGCTTCTTGGTAGGATAACCCTTGTTGCCTTTCCAGTCGTACTGCGGATATTCTTCTGCCAGCGCATCCATGTAATCATCACGATAGGTCTTGGCAAGGATGCTGGCAGCTGCAATAGACAGATACTTGCCGTCACCCTTTACGATGGTTGTATAAGGCAAATCCTTGTAGGGTTTGAAGCGGTTACCATCCACGATAACTGCCCCCGGACGAACCTTGAGCTGGTCCAGGGCACGGTGCATAGCCAGAAAACTGGCGTTGAGGATATTGATTTTATCGATTTCTTCGGGAGTAACAATGCCCACGGCCCAAGCTACAGCATCACGCTCTATCTGCTCGCGGAGCGCCTTGCGCTTCTTATCTGTGAGCTTCTTACTGTCGTTCAATTCGGCATTCTGATAACCGGGCGGAAGGATAACGGCTGCTGCATATACGCTGCCTGCCAGACATCCTCTGCCAGCCTCATCGCAGCCAGCCTCTACCATATCCTTATAATAATGACTTTCTAACATAATTATGATGAATTTTACGTGCGCTGTATGCGGCTAAAAAGTCTTTATCTTTAGAACATCATAGCCACGCGTTTTACGCCCGCTACAAGCGCATCTATTTCTTCCTTGGTGTTGTACAAGGCAAAGCTGGCACGAACGGTGCCGAGAATGCCGTAGCGGTCCATCAAAGGCTGAGCGCAATGATGACCGGTACGTACAGCGATACCCAGACGGTCGAGCAAGGTTCCCATATCCATGTGATGAATATCACCAACCAAGAAGCTGACAACGGCATCTTTGCCCTCCTGTTCACCAAAAAGTCTGATTCCATCGATGGTTCGCATCTGCTCCATACAGTAGTGAGTGAGTTCCTGCTCGTGCTTGGCAATGTTATCCATGCCGAGCGCAGAAACATAATCGATGGCTTTTGCCAGACCGTGGGTAGCTACATAATCAGGAGTACCAGCCTCGAACTTGAAAGGTAACTTCTCGAAAGTAGTCTTCTCAAAACTTACACTCTCAATCATTTCGCCACCGCCCTGATAAGGAGGCAACTTGTCGAGCCATTCTTCCTTGCCGTAAAGCACACCGATACCGGTAGGACCATAAATCTTATGTCCGCTGAAAGCGAAGAAATCGCAATCCATATCCTGTACATCCACAGCAAAATGAGGAGTACTCTGAGCGCCATCCACCATGACAGGCACATCGTGCTCATGAGCAATCTTTATCATCTCTTTTACCGGATTCACCGTACCGAGCACGTTGCTCACCTGGGCAATGCTCACGATTTTGGTGCGTTCGGTAAATAAATTGGCGAATTCATCGAGGTTAATCTCACCTTTATCGTTGATAGGGATTACTCGGATGGCGATTCCCTTCTTGGCAGCCTGCAACTGCCAAGGCACAATATTGGAGTGATGCTCCATGGTAGAGATAATCACCTCGTCGCCCTCGCTCATAAAGGCATCGCAGAACGATGAAACCACGAGATTCAGACTCTCTGTAGTACCACGGGTAAAGATGACTTCCTCAACCTTAGGCGCATTGATAAACTTGCGCACGGTTTCGCGGGCTGCCTCATGAAGGTCGGTAGCCTGCTGAGAGAGATAGTGAACGCCACGATGCACATTGGCATTTACATTGAGATACTCGTCGCGCATGGCATCAAGCACGCACAATGGCTTCTGCGTGGTTGCCGCATTATCCAGATACACCAATGGCTTATCATAGACCTTTCTCGATAAAATCGGGAAATCTGCTCTTACTTGATTGATATCATACATATTTTTAAGAACTTAACTCCTTTAAAAGGATATTATCTACTTGCAAAGCTTGCAGCCCTCGCACTTATTGAGTTCACCACGGAATCGCTTCTCTACGAGATGATGCAGGCGATCACGCAATGGCTCCAGCTCCATCTTGTCGATGACTTCGTTGATAAACGCAAACTGAAGGAGCAACTTAGCCTCCTCACGGCTCACACCACGCTGCTGCATATAGAACAGGGCGGCATCGTTGAGCTGACCAACAGTACTACCGTGCGCACACTTCACATCATCGGCATAAATCTCCAGCATCGGCTGGGTGAACATACGGGCTGTCTTCGTTGCACAGAGGTTCTGGTTGGTTTCCTGAGAAATAGTCTTCTGGGCACCATGACGAACCAACACTCTACCGGCAAAAGCACCACGTGCCTCACCATCGAGTACATACTTATAAAGCTCGTTGCTGGTACAATGACCCACCTGATGATCGATAAGCGTATTGTTATCAACCACCTGGTTCTTGTCGGCAATCACACAACCATTGCAGAAACACTCAGCTCCCTCGCCCTTGAATATGAGGTCAAGGCGGTTGCGGGTAATACCGTTATGAAGCGTGATGACGTTATGGTTTACACGGCTGTTAGCCTGCTGCTCGATATAAACGTTGCTGACACGGCGGTTCTTGTAATGAGTCTCCTCCAGACAATAGAGGTCGAGACTGGCATTCTCGCCTACATAAGCCTCGATAACCTGGGTTGCGAGGAAGTTCTTATCATCGGCTGCATGGTCGCAGAAGAGGAACTTAGCCTCAGCACCCTGTTCCATCACGATGAGTACACGGCGGTTTACCATCAAATCAACATCCGAACGGAGAATATTGATGACCTGAATGGTTCGCTCTACCTTTACATTCTTTGGAACATAAATCAGCAAGCCATCCTGTGCCAGGAATGTATTCAATGCGGTGATGCCATCTTCGTCGGTTTTGGCAATCTTAGCGTAGTATTTCCCGATGAATTCAGGGTTTTCTGCAGCAATCTTGTTCAAAGAATCCACGATTACGCCCTCCGGAAGCTCTACTTTAGGCAATGCTTTATTATAAAAAGCATCGTTTACCACGAAGTAGAGCGAAGTGCTCAGATTAGGCACATCGCAGCGGAAAGCTTCGTATGGATCTACCGGAATTTCCAGACGATTCAAGTTCAAGCCATAATCTGGCTCGAAGATGGCGCTCATATCTGTGTACTTGTATCTTTCTACCTTTCGGGAAGGGAAGCCCAAGCGACGGAAGTTCTCAAACGCAGCATCGCGCACCGCATTGAGCACCTCAGCACTGTTCTTCTTGATTATTCTCGAAGAAGACTGATACAAGTCTAAATATTGTTTTTCTGAATGCATAGCCATCCTCCCTATTATTTCTCATCTACTTCTGCCTTGATCCAGTCGTAGCCACGAGCCTCAATCTCCTTGGCAAGTTCAGGACCGGCTGTCTTCACGATTCTACCTTTATAGAGTACGTGAACCACACTTGGCTTAATCATATCAAGCAGACGCTCGTAGTGAGTGATGACGATGGCAGATGTCTTGTCAGTATGCATCTTGTTCACACCGTCAGCCACGATACGCATCGCATCCACATCGAGCCCAGAGTCGGTTTCATCGAGAATAGAAAGCTTTGGCTCCAGCATAGCCATCTGGAAAATCTCGTTGCGCTTCTTCTCACCACCCGAGAAACCTTCGTTTACTGAACGGCGAGCCAACTTGCTGTCCAATTCCACCAACTCGCGCTTCTCACGCATCAGCTTCATGAATTCGCTTGTATTCAATGGTTCCAAACCCTGATACTCACGCTTGGCATTGATAGCCGCACGCATGAAGTTGGTCATGGATACGCCAGGAATCTCCACCGGATACTGGAAAGAGAGGAACAAGCCTTCACGGGCACGGTCCTCTGGCTTCATATCCAGAAGGTTCTTGCCGTTGAAGATAGCCTCACCCTCGGTTATGGTATAGAGAGGGTTACCTGTAAGCACAGCGCTCAAGGTTGACTTACCAGAACCGTTAGGTCCCATAATCGCATGTATCTCACCATCATTAATAGTCAGGTTGATACCTTTCAATATTTCTTTGCCTGCAATAGTAGCATGCAGATTCTTTACCTCTAACATAATTTTAGTCAATTTTTATCGATTTCATCGAGAATTATGATAACTATCCTACGGTTCCTTCGAGTGAAACACTCAGGAGTTTCTGTGCCTCAACGGCAAACTCCATAGGCAACTTGTTGAGCACATCCTTGGCATAACCGTTTACGATCAAGCCGACAGCCTCCTCGGTAGGAATACCTCGCTGATTGCAATAGAAGAGCTGGTCTTCTGAAATCTTCGAGGTAGTTGCCTCATGCTCGAACACGGCTGTGTCGTTATGGGCATCCATATATGGGAAGGTATGCGCTCCACAATCGCTGCCCAGCAACAAGGAGTCGCAGGAACTGTAGTTGCGCGCATTATCGGCATTGGATGTGGCACGAACCAGACCACGATAGGAGTTCTGGCTATGACCTGCCGAGATACCCTTCGAGATGATGGTACTCTTGGTGTTCTTACCCATGTGAATCATCTTGGTACCGGTATCAGCCTCCTGATAGTTGTTGGTAACAGCTACGCTGTAGAACTCAGCTACAGAGTTGTCGCCACGCAAGATACAGGAAGGATACTTCCAGGTAATCGCAGAACCCGTCTCTACCTGAGTCCAGCTCAACTTAGAGTTCACACCACGCAAGTCGCCTCGCTTGGTTACCAGGTTCAGCACACCACCCTTACCATGCTCATCACCAGGATACCAGTTCTGAACGGTAGAGTACTTCACCTCAGCATTGTCCTTGACGATAATCTCTACGATAGCCGCATGGAGCTGGTTCTCATCACGCATTGGCGCTGTACATCCCTCCAGGTAAGAAACGTAGGCATCATCATCGGCGATGATCAATGTACGCTCAAACTGACCGGTGTTACGGGCATTGATGCGGAAGTAACTGCTCAACTCCATCGGGCAGCGGACGCCCTTAGGAATATAAACGAATGAGCCATCACTGAATACGCAACTGTTCAAGGCTGCATAAAAGTTATCACGATAAGGAACCACGGTTCCCAGATACTCTCTTACCAGATCAGGATGCTCCTTCACAGCCTCACCAATACTGCAGAAGATGACGCCCTTCTCACGGAGTTTCTCCTTGAAGGTAGTCTTCACCGACACAGAGTCCATGATGGCATCTACAGCGGTACCGCTCAAAGCCAGACGCTCCTCCAGAGGAATACCGAGTTTGTCGAATGTTTTCTCCAACTCAGGATCAATCTCCTGGTTTTTTGGCTTCTTTGCCAAAGGGTCGGCATAGTATGAAATCTCCTGGTAGTCAATAGGTGGCACGTGAACGTGTCCCCACTTTGGCTCCTTGAGCGTCTTCCAGTAATTGTAGGCTTTCAGACGAAATTCGAGCATCCAGTCTGGCTCTCCCTTCTTCTGCGAGATCAGGCGCACAACATCCTCGTTGAGACCCTTTTCTATGATTTCAGTATGTACATCGGTGGTAAAACCATACTCGTATTTCTGGTCTATCACATCCTTGACAACCTGATTCTGTTCTTTCTCTATTTCTGCCATTGTTATTTAGAATAACCGTTCGTTATTTTAACCCTAAATAGGGATAAGCCGCTGAGGACTCATCCCTACCTTATTATATATATGATAGAGCGAAAAACAAATGAATTCTTCGCTTTTCGTTCTTCACTCTTCACTTTATTAAAGCTTCTGCTCTACCTCGATCTCAGTGAAGGTCTCGATAACGTCGCCCTCCTGGATATCGTTGTAGTTGACGAGGCTCAAACCGCATTCCATACCGGTAACCACCTCCTTAACATCGTCCTTGTAACGCTTCAAGGCATCGATTTCTGCTGTACGTATCACGATACCGTCACGGATGACGCGAGCCTTATCCTTAGCGTGTACCTTACCCTCGGTAACGAGACAACCGGCAATAGTACCCACCTTAGAAATCTTGAAGGTCTGCTTAACCTCAACCTGACCGGTAACGATTTCCTTCTTCACCTTGTCGAGCATACCAACCATCGCACTCTTGATATCATCGATAGCATCGTAGATGATAGAGTATGTGTTGATCTCAACACCCTCACGGTCGGCAGCCTTACGAGCATCGGCAGATGGACGAACCTGGAAACCAACGATGACTGCATCTGAAGCAGATGCCAGCATCACGTCGTTCTCTGAAATCTGACCCACAGCCTTGTTCACCACGTTCACCTGAACCTTCTCGGTAGAAAGCTTGATGAATGAGTCGCTCAAAGCCTCAACAGAACCATCGGTATCACCCTTCACGATGACGTTCAACTCATGGAACTCACCACGTGCGATACGGTGAGAGATATCACCCAGGGTCAAGCGCTTCTGAGTACGCAAGCCCTGCTCACGCTGCAGCTGCTCACGCTTGTTGGCGATTTCGCGAGCCTCCTGCTCTGTCTCGATTACGTGGAACTGGTCACCTGCAGTAGGCGCACCATTCAAACCGAGGATGATAGCTGGCTCAGCAGGAGCTGCTGACTTGATGTTGGCATTACGCTCATTGAACATCGCCTTGACACGCCCCCAAGAAGTACCGGCGAGTACGATGTCGCCTACCTTCAGGGTACCGTTGGCAACCAATACGGTAGAAACATATCCACGACCCTTGTCGAGAGAAGACTCGATGATGGTTCCTGTAGCACGACGGTTAGGGTTAGCCTTCAAGTCGAGCATGTCAGCCTCGAGGAGCACCTTGTCGAGCAAATCGTGAACACCGATACCCTTCTTGGCACTGATTTCCTGGCACTGATACTTACCACCCCACTCCTCAACGAGCAGGTTCATGTTAGCCAAGTCCTCACGGATACGGTCTGGGTTAGCACCTGGCTTATCAATCTTGTTGATTGCGAATACCATAGGCACACCGGCAGCCTGGGCATGAGCGATAGCCTCTTTGGTGGTAGGCATCACAGAGTCATCGGCTGCGATGATGATGATGGCGATATCGGTAGCCTGGGCACCACGGGCACGCATGGCGGTAAACGCCTCGTGACCTGGAGTATCAAGGAAGGTAACCTTGCGGCCACTGTTCAGCGTAACACTGTATGCACCGATATGCTGGGTAATACCACCTGCCTCACCGGCAATCACATTGGTATTGCGGATATAGTCGAGCAAAGAGGTCTTACCATGGTCTACGTGACCCATGACGGTTACGATTGGAGCACGTGGAACCAAGTCGTTCTCATCATCCTCTTCCTCGCTCACGGCCTCCTGAACCTCGGCACTCACGTATTCGGTCTTGAAACCGAACTCCTCAGCTACCATATTGATGGTCTCTGCATCCAGGCGCTGGTTGATAGATACCATGATACCTACGCCCATCAGCGTAGAGATAACCTGAGTAACGCTGATATCCATCATCGTAGCCAACTCGCTAACGGTAACGAACTCAGTAAGTTTCAGAATCTTGCTTTCCTTCTGCTCCTGACGAGCCTGATCCTGCAACTTCTCCTGAACAGCCTCACGCTTCTCCTTACGGTACTTAGCACCCTTCTTGTTCTGACTCTTGCTGGTCAAACGTGCAAGAGTCTCCTTAACCTGGCGTGCTACAGCCTCGTCATCAACCTCGATCTGGCGCTGGTTGCTGCGGTTGTTGTTATTGCCGCGATTATTATTGTTATTATTTCTGTTGCGGTTCTTGTTCTTCTTGTTATTACCGCCGTTGTTGCCATTACCTCCACCATTATTCTTAGCTTCGGCAATGATGTCAACACGTTCTTTGTTGATACGAACACGCTTTTTGCGCTCATTGTGCTGTTGAGCCATTTTCTCCTCACGTTCCTTGCGGCGCTCCTCCTTGGTTTTCTTCTTAGGACGAGTGCTCTGGTTGAGGGAAGACAAATCTATCTTGCCCAACACCTTAGGCTCATTAGCAGTAAACTTCTTCTCACTCTTGAGAGTAAACACGCTGTTATCTGCTGCGCCAGCAGAATGCTGTGCAGTTTCATTCTTAGCATGATGATGCTCTTTCTTTCCCTGAGGAACATTCTGCTTATTCATCTGAGCGTTTGACTGCTGTGATTTCTGATGATTTTCCTGTTTCATTTGCTGTTTATGCTGAGAAGCCTGTTGTGGCTTCTGTTCCTTCTTTTGCTCAGCCTTAGGAGCGTCTTTCTTCTGCTCAGGACTGACGGCAGCAGTCTCAGGCTTTTCCGCAACAGACTCTGCAGCAGGCTTCTTACCGATATTGTCCAAGTCAATCTTTCCCAGCGGCTTATACTGCTGCCGTCCATTAGACTCCAACAAGCTTTCAGCGCGATTGTCCTTCTGCTCTGGCGCACGCTTCTTATCTTTTGCTTTTTTGGTAAAGAGTTTCTCAGCCTGATCACGAACCTCTCTGTCCTGACTGAAGGCATCATTCAATGCCTTGTATTGCTGGTCGGTGAGTTTGAAGCTCGGTTCTGCCTTGACATCTCCCAGGTCTTTTCTTTTCTCTAGGAATTCAACTGCCGTCTGAAGTCCTATATTTAATTCACGTAGTGCTTTATTTAATCTGATGCTCATAAATTATTTATTCTCCTATTTTTAAAGTTAGATTCCCTGCAAGCACTCGCTGGCAAGGGAATTATTGTTCGAATTCGGCGCGCAACACGCTGAGTACATGATCAACGGTCTCCTCTTCGAGGTCGGCCTTCTCAATCAGCAAGTTGCGAGGTGCATTGAGTACCTGCTTGGCAGTATCAAGACCGATGCCCTTGATAGCATCGATAACCCACTGGTCAATCTCATCAGAGAACTCATCCAAGTAGATATCCTCATCGGCCTCATTCTCGTCTACCTCACGGAATACATCGATGGTATATTCTGTAAGCATAGAAGCCAGTTTGATGTTCATACCGCCACGGCCGATAGCCAAACTAACTTCCTCAGGCTGCAAGTAAACCTCTGCTTTCTTGTTCTCATCATCAACATTGATTGAAGAAACCTTGGCTGGAGCCAACGCACGCTGAATGAAGAGTTTGGTATTGCTTGAGTAGTTGATGACATCGAGATTCTCGTTGCAAAGTTCGCGAACGATACCGTGAACGCGGCTACCCTTAACACCTACACATGCACCAACCGGGTCGATACGCTCATCGAATGTTTCAACAGCAATCTTAGCACGCTCTCCCGGAAGACGGGCGATACGGCGGATTGCAATCAGACCGTCTGCAATCTCAGGAACCTCAGCCTCCAACAGGCGTTGCAGGAAGATTGGAGCAGTACGGCTCAAGATAATCTTTGGATTATTGTTCTCGTTGTCTACACGAAGGATGACCGCACGAACAGTCTCACCCTTGCGGTAAGTATCACCAGGAATCTGCTCAGTCTTAGGCAACATGAGTTCGTTGTTCTCATCATCTACAATCAGAACCTCGCGCTTCCAAACCTGATAAACCTCACCAGAGATAACCTGACCTACGCGATCCTTATATTTGTTGTAGAGTGAATCATGCTCCAACTCAAGAATCTTGGAAGCCAAAGTCTGACGAAGAGTCAAGATGGCACGACGACCAAACTTATTGAAGTCAACCGTCTCACTTACATCCTCACCAACCTCGTAATCCGGCTCAATCTTACGAGCCTCAGAAAGTGTAATTTCCTTATTTTCATCTTCAACTTCGCCATCAGCAACAACAATACGGTTGCGATAAATTTCGAAGTCACCCTTGTCAGGGTTCACGATGACATCAAAGTTTTCGTCACTACCAAAAATCTTGGCAAGTACATTACGGAAGCTCTCCTCCAATACACTTACCAATGTAGTACGGTCGATATTCTTTGTTTCTTTAAACTCGCGGAATGTATCAATCATACTCGCTGTCAATTCTTGCTCTTTTTTAGCCATAACTTAATTGAAACTAATTATGTATTTTGTATATTTTACTTTATCCATCTGGTAAACGTGATCAACCTCCTGCTTAACCGGACGTTTTTTACCTTCAACCTTTACCTTTTCTTCAACGCCAACTGTGAAGTCATTTCCTTCAACAGCTTTCAAGATACCCTTCACCTTCTTGCCGTCGGCATCAAGCACCTCTACATCCTTGCCAATGAAATTGATATACTGCTGCGGAACTTTGAACGGTTGACCCAAGCCTGCAGAGCCAACTTCGAGCTCATAGTCTTCCTCGTCACGGTTCAAATGATCCTCAATATACTTACTCAAGGCAACACAATCCTCAATCCATACTCCATCGGCATGGTCAATCTCAACAACGATTCTATCGTCGGGACTGATTTCAATGCTTACCAAGAAATATTCCTTATCTTGGAGCCATTCTTCAACTAATTTTTTTACGACGTTTTTATCAATCATATATACCTTATTAAAATAAAATGAGGAACTCTTGTGAGCCCCTCATTCCACTGAACGTTGCAAAATTACAAATATTTTTGTGATTAGCCAAAAAAAATGCAACTTTTTATTCGCAACGTGCACATTTTTAATCGATTGTGCACGTTTTTGTACTTATTTCTTCACAGGATGCAGTATTTTTTCGTATTCTGATGGAGAATTCAGCAATTTTACTGCTTCCTTAATCTGCTTGTCGTAACGCATGGAATTCTGGATGGCACCGCGCTGGAAATAATAGGCAGAAACGATGTCATTTTCCAACAGATGCTTGATGTAATCCTTGTTATAATCCAGATCCTTTGCCACATTATGGCTCAGCTTTTTCTTCAAAGCCTCAAACTCTGCCTTGGCATCATCGTAGTAGCCTTCAAACTTAGCGAGTTTTTCCAAGTCCTTGAGATACTTTTCTGTTTCACGGTCGTACTGGAAGTTAGCCTTCAACACGCGTGTCTTGAATTCATCATAGTCGGCATCGGTCAGCGAGAATTCCTTCGCAGGAGCAATAGCAGGATGCTTGGCGATATAATCAACCTCATAATTAAGCATCACCTCATTACTGTCGCGGGCACCAGCCAGATAGAAGGCGATGTTTGGCAAAGAATCAGGCTTTACTTCTACATCCGGCTTCACACCACCTCCATCTCTCACTTCTCTGCCACCTGCGGTATAGAACACCTTGGTAAGAGAGTCGGGAACATGCTCCACATAACCGCCCTTATCGTGCTTATAGTTGAGTGCCTGAACGCATCGACCGCTAGGAATGAAATATTTAGCAGTAGTGAGTTTCACCTGTCCGTTATAAGGCAAATCCATGGTAGTCTGCACCAATCCCTTTCCATACGTGCGCGTACCTAATATTACAGCACGGTCATAATCCTGCAGACTGCCGCTCATGATTTCACTAGCACTGGCAGAATTCTCGTTCACCAATACCACCATCGGCATAACGGAATCTATCGGTTCAACCGTGGTCTTATAAACATGATTAGAACGCTGCAACTTTCCCTTCATCTCCAAGACTGTCTTACCTTTAGGCAAGAACATATTGATGATACTGACCGCTTCGGTAACAGAACCACCACCATTATTACGCAGATCGAAGACAAGGCTATTGGCTCCTTGCTTTCTCAAATCGATGAAAGCACGACGCACTTCCTTGGCAGACTGCTCGGTAAAGGAATTGAAGTTGATGTAACCGATGTTACCCTCCAACATGCCATAATAAGGCAAGAACGGCAACTGGATGGTACGGCGTGTTACCTTCACCTTCATCGTCTTGCCTGTACTTGGACGCTTAACTTTCAGCATGAAAGAAGAACCCGGTTCACCACGAAGATGATCGCTGACATAGCTCACCTCCTTATTGGTCATATCCTCATCATCAATACTCAGGATGATGTCACCCTTCTTCAGTCCCACTTCTGCAGCAGGCATATTCTCGTAAGGCTCGCTGACACAGACGCGCTGCAACTGGAAATTGTAGCGTATCACCGCACCTACACCCGCATACTTGCCGGTGAGCAGGTTCTTGAGTTCCTTCATCTTCTGCTCAGGATAATAGGTAGTATAAGGGTCGAGACTACGCAACATGGCATTGATACCATTTCCGACCACAACTTCAGCATCGAGCGTATCAACATACATCAAATCGAGATTCTTGTAGATGGCATTGAATATTTCCATATTCTTTGCGGCTTTGAAGTCATGATCTTTGTCAACCTGGGCAAAAGTAGGAACCGCCAGGAGCACCATAAGCAAGGAGAACAGTATTCTTTTCATTGTTACCTTATTTAATTGTATATGATTCAACTTATTGGTTATTTCCTCCCCCTCTTCACGGCATTCGCCCTCGGGAGAAGATTTCGACCACAAAAGTACTCATTTCTTTGCGAAAAACACCATAAAATAGGCAAAAAGTGGCACAAAGATAAGAAAAAATACACTTTTTTAGGGAAAAAGCGAAAAAAGTCAGCAAAAAATTTGGCAGAATGAAGAAAAGTTAGTACTTTTGCACACGCAAATAAGGAACGTCATGTTCTTTACAGAAAAAAAACGCTTCAATAGCTCAGTTGGTTAGAGCACCTGACTGTTAATCAGGGGGTCGTTGGTTCAAGCCCATCTTGAAGCGCAAGAGAGTTTCAGGTTAGCCTCGCAACTCATCTTCTTTCATAGCAAATTGCTTCAATAGCTCAGTTGGTTAGAGCACCTGACTGTTAATCAGGGGGTCGTTGGTTCAAGCCCATCTTGAAGCGCAGAAAAGAGTCGCAAGTTTTACTTGTGACTCTTTTTCTTTATCCACATTTTATCCCACTTTGCATTCTCCATTCCCATTTACAAATACTATATCCGGCAATAACCAGAGAAAGCAAATCGGGTAGGAGGTAAATGTTACTCATAAGAGGCATTTACCTCCTACTTTCGCA